>OJOP01000340.1_pt1 | contig 32174 bp, 30 predicted proteins | sample 1598161 | NCBI WGS metagenome assembly OJOP01 (sample SAMN01915206, study PRJEB22387) | human gut metagenome | isolation source: stool | host: Homo sapiens | place: USA | reverse complement strand
GTAAAACCCTCCTTTGGGGTTTAATTCATGACAATAGAATGCTCGCAGAGCGTGCATTTTATTGTTGCGTTACAGCGAAATCTTCGCCTGCTCCAGTGCCTTTGCCACAATCTGATCGGGGCGCAGCCACTCATCGTAGTAAGCGCGGTTTCGCTGTCCCATCTGTAAAATCTGTTCGGGATGTGCAAGCAGCGTCCTGATCTGTTCGATGCAGCCGTCTGCAGAGGTGTAGGTCAGGTAGTTTTCGCCTGCCTGAAACGGCCCCGGAACCTCATAACAAAGCGGCTCGGACACGATCGCACTTCCTGCGGCGAGGTATTCTGCAATCTTCCATCCGGAAGACTGGTGCAGACCGGTGGAGGCAATGCAGATTTCGGAATGCTTCATGCGATGCAGATAGATCCGTTTCCAGGTGGAGTGTTCGGAAAGAATCAGGTCAGGACACTGCGTTTGCGCAAACGGGCTGTCCTGAATGCCTCCGATAAACTGTTCCGGAAATGCGGCGCGCAGCTTTCGTACGAGCAGCATCCGCATTTCGTTGATTTCGCCCCACTGGCGGACGAGCTCCGAATCCGTTTGAACAACTGGTTCTGCCGGGTCCCAGAGGCGAGTGATAAAAAGAATCCGGGGGCGGGCAGAAACGTGCGTCATCTTTGCTTCATAGTCGGAGACGTAGCAGGTCACCCCTTTGATGCGTTTTTTCAAAAATCCGATTTTCGAAGTGGTACCAATCAGAGGGGAGCCAGGACAGAACACGTGATAGTTGAAGCCCAGCGGATGAATTTTTTCTGAAAATGCTCCGAAAACCTCACTGTTTTTAACAGATGAAAAAGACCGTTTAAAAACGATATCTGCGGAATGATACAACGGGAAAACTGTTTCCGGGCGGTTATACCAGTAGCCGTCCATCAGGTCAAACACCACCGTGCGGCCGTCGATCTCGGTTTCCAGCAGCGCTTCCCGGGCAAGGGGATTGCCCTGCCGCACGTCCTGCACCCGCAGGGTCAGTTTCCCGCGCTTTGCCAGCAGAGTAAAGCCCGCCAGAATGCCGCTGATGTGCGCCGCCCCCTCCCGGGAGGATAGTTTTACCGTGACCTGCATTTTGCCTCCTATCGGTGGAACAGCCCGGTGCGCCGCTCGCCCATGGGGATGACGTCACAGAACACACACCGGCTCTTGGTGGAAAGCTGCACATCCTTGTGATAGCAGCCGAAAAACCATTTTTCGTAGGTCAGCTTGAGCAAGATTTCGTCCAGAAACAGGTGCAGACGGTTGCTTTCGCCAAGGGCAAGGGCGGTAAAATCCAAAAATCTGCTTGGTGCATCGTGGGTCAGCACATAATCTACCTTGTAGTCTACTGCCTCTAAGTTGCGGCGGCAGGTGTCGTACTCCTCGTCACTGGGCATCTCCTGCTTCCACCAGTTCACGCCCGGCTCCCGGTCGTCCTTATCCTGACTTTCCGCGCCGCCGAAGCAGAGATAAGTCTTGCCCTCCAGCTCCAGCACACTGCCCCGGCACACATGATACACATTGCCGCCAAGGCTCTGCACCCTGCCGCCGAAAAGTTCCGTCTCCGGGTACTGTGCCAGCAGGTCGTAATTTTCGTGGCTGCCGTCCAGAAACAGAATCGTGTAGGGGCGCTTGCGCAGCCAGTCCAGCCGCTTGCGCTCTGCGGCGCTGCCGTCCCACACAAAGCCGAAATCCCCCAGCACCACCACGGTGTCCTTTTTGCCCAGCCAGCGCAGCTTGCCCTGCTTGAAGCGCTGGATATCGCCGTGGGTATCCCCTGTAAGATATACCATTCCTGCCCTCCCTGCCGGAGCGAAAGAACGGTGTAAAACACCGCAAGGCTCTTGTAACACCCCGGCAAACCTGTTATTATTATAGAACACAGCACGCTTGCTGCAAAATTGATCTTCCGGCGCGCCGCACAGCGCAGCCGTATCTTGTATATTTTATCGCTTTTTAAAGGAATTGTCCACATGAAACGTATTTTTGCACTGGTTCTTTCATTTGTATTTCTGCTCAGCTGCCTTGTGCTGCCCGCCGGGGCCATGTTCGACCCCAGCCCGGTGTATCAGGTGCAGGCTGCAAGCGCCTATATCGTGAACACCGATACCAACATTATCGTCTATGATAAGGACAGCACAAAGCAGGTATCTGCCGGCGGTCTGACCAAATATATGACCCTTGCCGTGTTGCTGACCAACTACGCCGACCAGCTGGACAACACCTTCCAGATGCCCTTTGCCATCTCGGACTATGTTTATAACACCAATAACGCAGATATGCGCTCCAACGAAACTTTCACCTACCGGGAAGCCATGTACGCCATGCTTACCCGCAATGCCAACGAGGCAGCCATGGGTGTGGCGTACACCCTTTCCGGCGGCGATCTGGACGGCTGGGTGGCGCAGATGAACACCCTGTCCCAGCGCATCGGCACCACCGCCAGCAGCTGGACGGACGCCTGCGGCATCGACAGCGGCAACACCACCTGCGCGGTGGATATGTACCTGATCCTGCGCTACCTGATGAGCTTTGACGCCTTTGTGGAAGTGTCCGGTGCGCCCAGCTTTACCATGCCCGCCAAGGAGAAGCACCGCTCTTCCTCGGTGCTGGTCAGCCAGAATGCCGCGCTGAGCAAAGCCAGCGGCGGCAGCTACTACCGCAGCGCCATGCAGGGCGGTATGTGCAGCGTGACCGCCTTTAAAAACGATACCGGCACCCAGAGCTATGTTTCGTGGGGTAACAAGGACGGTGCCACCTATATCTTCTGCGTGATGGACAGCCCCGACAGCTGCGATACCTTCGGCTACGCCAACCGCCGCCCTGCCCTGTTCGAGACGGTCAAACTGATGGACTGGGTATTCGACAGCTTTTCCATTCAGGCTGCGCTGGACACTGATTTGACCATTGCGGAGATCCCGGTCCGATATTCCTCCGACACCGACACCTTGCAGCTGTACCCCAACGACAGCATGATGACCCTGCTGCCCTCCACCAGCGACGGCACTGTCACCCAGAAATACTTCCACCTGCCAGACTACGTCTGCGCCCCCATCCAGCAGGGCGACGTGGTGGGCACGGTGGAGCTGAAGCTGGCGGGCGAGACCATCGGCGTGGTGGATCTGATCGCCGGGCAGGACGTAGCCCGCAACCCGCTGCTGTTCGGGGTGGACAAGGTGAAGGAGTTCCTGACCAGCCTGTACCTGAAGGTGGTGCTGGTGCTCAGCCTGATCGCTGGCCTGATCTATGGGCTGTGGCTGCTGTGCTCCAACTGGAACCGCCGCAAGCCCACCAAAAAGATCCACCGCCGCTATTAAGTAAAGCAAAAGCCCCGCACCGGACACCGCCGTGCTCTGACCGTTCTGGTCAAAGACACAAAGCGCCTGTCCGATGCAGGGCTTTTTTCTGTATTGCGGCGCTTCAGGCGCGGTTTTTTAAAAGTTCCGTCAGGCTGCGGAAGGTTTGGCCGTGGTTGCCGGTAACCGTCTCGGCGTGGAGCAGGCTGCTGAGAACGCTTTCCTCCACGCACTCTGCCACCGCCCGGAACAAAGGGTTGATGGCATCATCGTGGAGCAGGGTCATGGGCAGCAGGGCTTTCTCTGAATAGTGCGGCACCCGGTTGGCGGTGGTGAAGGCGATGACGATCTCGCCGCTGCCGTTGCCGCAGTAGGAACCTGTGCGGGAAAGCCCCACCAGCGCCCGGCGGCACAGCCGCCGCAGCTGCCGCTCGCTCAGGGGGATATCCGTAGCCAGCACCGTGATGATGGAGCCTTTATCCTCGTGGGGCGGAATGCTGTCGCTCAGCAGGGTGTGGATAGGCGTGCCCGCCACGATGAGGTCATCGAACAGCGCATGGTTGGAGAGCACCAGTGCGCCCATGGTGTAGGTTTTTCCGTCCAGTTCCACCACCCGGGAGGCGGAGCCGATGCCGCCTTTCAGGCCGTGGCAGCGCATCCCCCGCCCGGCACCTACGGCACCCTCGGCAAAATCTGCCTTGCAGTCTGCCAGCGCGGCAAAGACGTGCTGCTCGGTCACATGAAGCCCCCGGATATCGTTCAGGCCGCAGTCGTTGCACTCGCAGACCACCGGGTTCACGCTGCCGGTGGTCTCGCAGATGTCGGGGTTTCTCTCCAGCATATATTTCACCAGCGCGGTCTGCGCCGTGCCCACGCTGAGGGTGTTGGTAAACAGGATGGGCGTTTCCAGCGTGCCCAGCTCGTCGATCTGCACAAGGCCGGTGGTCTTACCAAAGCCGTTGATGACATAGCTGGCCGCCAGCACTTTTTCGTGGAAAATATCTCCTTGGTGCGGCAGCAGCGCCGTTACGCCCGTCTGCACCACGCCGTCTGCCAAGGTGCAGTGCCCTACCGTCACCCCCGGCACATCGCTGATCTTATCCCGCGCACCTTTAGGCAGTGTGCCCACCTGAAAACCCCATTCGTTCCCTGCAATGCCCATCGTAGCTCCTCCTTGCCTTTTTCTATGGATATCATAGCATTTCCGCTGCCAAAAGTAAACCGCTGTAACAAGCCGGGGCGGGCGCAGAAAAAAGGCTCCCGCGCTGCACAAAATCATTGAGGTGCCGCTGCATTTTCCGTCGGCCACGATCTTCTGAGCGCCGCATAGGAGACCAGAAAGTTTGCAAGCCACCCTGCCGGGACGGCAAGCCAGACAAAGGCAATACCAAAGCGCGGTGCGCAGATCAGGGCAACGGACAGGCGGATGGCAAGGTTTACCATGTTGGCAATGAGGAACGGGCGCATGATGCCAAGCCCGCGCAGCACGCCATCGGTCGCCATCTTGATGCCCATGAAGATGAAGAAGTAACCCAGCCACCGCATATAATCACCGGACACCTGATAGGCCAGCGCCGTTCCGTCTTTGCCCAAGAACAGCGAGGAGATCTGGGTGTGCAGGGTTTCAATGACCGCAAAGGCAATGACCGCAAAGCACAGGTCCAACACCAGCGCAGCGTGGTAGCCTTTTTTGAGGCGGTCGATCTTCTTTGCACCAAGATTCTGGGAGATATAGGGCGAGACCGCATTGCCGATGGAGACAAAGATCAGCGAGAAAACATTTTCTACCCGCATCGTTGCTGCATATCCGGCAAGCGCCTGTGTGCCAAAGGGGTTTACCACCGCCTGCACGATCATCATGCCGACGGACACGGTGGACTGCTGCAAGACCGACGGCACCGCAATGCGGAGCATGGAAGCCAGCTCCTGCCGGTCGAACCTTTTAAAGGGGCTTTTATACTGCCGCATCCGGTGCAGGAAGATCAAAAACGAAAACACCGCAGAAATGCCCTGTGCGATCAACGTGGCAAGGGCTGCGCCAAACACGCCCAAGCCAAGCCCCGCCACCATCCAGAGATCCATAAAAATATTCAGGATGGAGGAAAAGATCAGCAGACCCAGCGGGATCCGGGATTCCCCAATGGAGGTGAACATGGTGGAAAGAATGTTGTACATGAACAAAAACGGGAAGCCCACAAAATAGACCCGCAGATACAGCACCGCATCCTCCAGAATGTCGGCGGGGGTCTGTAAGCCGCTCATCATAGCACGGGAAAAGCTAAAGCCAAAAACGCCAAGGACAACGCTCAAAACCAGAAAGCTGAGCAGGGACGTTGACACAATGGTTTTCATTTTGCCATAGTTTTTAGCGCCAAAATAGCGGCTTACCAGCACACCGGCACCCACACCGGCACCCAGCGCCACACAGATAAAAACATTGGTCAGCGCAGCACAGGCACCGACAGCCGCCAGTGCCGAGGAGCCGACAAACTGACCGACTATGATGGAATCCGCCATATTATAGACTTGCTGAAAAAAGCTGCCCAGGATCATTGGCATTGCAAAAACCGTCAGCGCTTTCAGCGGCGCATCTGTGATCAGATATTCATCTTTCGACATGATCTATTTCCTTTCAAGCTGTGTTTCTCTCAATTTTTTTAAATTTGCTCTGGCCAAGTATACCACGCTTTTTCCCTACTGAAAAGCTCCCGCTTGCATTCTCGCAAACTGCTTTTATAACGTCCCGTTTCCCTTTCTCTCGTCTTGACAAGCCCTTTTCTTCCGATTACAATACCAAAAAGAGCCGGCGGGCGGTCTTTTTGCTGCCTGCTGCCACAATCTTCCGGGAAAGGAACTTTTTCATGGAACCAAAAACAAAACAATCTCTGCTCGTTACCGTGGTAGGGGTAACGCTTTTTGTAGCGCTGCTGCGGCTTTCTGACGTTCTGGCCTTTGCCGCAAAGCTGATAGATCTGGTACTGCCCATTCTGGCGGGCGGCATTCTGGCGCTTTTTATCAACGTGCCCATGACCGGTCTGGAAAAGCGGCTGAACCGCCTGTTCGGCAAGGCCAAAAAGCAGCCCTCGGCGAAAGCCATCCACCTTCTCAGCTTTTTCATCACCCTGCTGGGCGTTGTGCTGGTGCTGGTATTGGCGCTGACCCTGCTGATCCCGGAGCTGGTGCAGTCCTTCCACAGCCTGTATGTGCAGATCGAGGCCAATATTCCCCGCTGGACTGCCTATCTCAACGCACAGGATGCTGACATGGGCTGGCTGATGAACTGGCTGGAGGGCATCAACTGGGAGCAGCTGCTGCACAAGGTCACCGCAAGCATCGACACGGTGCTGGTCAATGCGGTAGGGGCTGTCTCTGCCACGGTAAATATCGCGATCACCGCCTCGTTTGCGCTGATCATCTCCGTCTATATGTCCCTTAGTACGGAGAGCCTCGGCCACCAAGCCCGCACGCTGGTGTGCGCCTACCTGAAGCCTGCCCACGCCGCCGGGGTGCTGAAGTTCTGCCGGCTGTTCCGGCAGTCCTTTGCAAACTTTTTAACGGGACAATGCAGCGAGGCAGTGATCCTTGGCGTTCTGATGGCTCTTGCATTTTCCGTTTTCAAGATCCCCTACGGCAGTCTGGTGGGCGTGCTCACCGCCATCTGCGCCATCATCCCCTATGTGGGTGCACTGATCTCCTGCGTGGTCAGTGTGTTCCTTGTGCTGTTGGTAGACCCTGTGCTGGCGGTGCGCTGCCTGATCGTGTACCTTGCCGTGCAGTTTGTTGAAAACCAGTTCATTTATCCCCGTGTGGTGGGAAAATCCGTGGGGCTTTCGCCGCTGTACACCCTTATTGCCGCCATGATCGGCGGAAAGCTTTTTGGCATCATCGGCATTATCTTCTTTATCCCCCTGACAGCGGTGGTCATCGAGCTTGTAAAAGAGGACACCTTTCGGCGTCTGCGCGCAAAAGAGCCCCTGCAATAAAACAGCGTGCCCGGAATACCATACCCCCTGATATCCTTCCCTGGTGTCAGGGGTATTTTTATGCCGTGCAGCTGCAAAGCACGCGGTTGTTCGCCCTTTTCCATGCAAAATCCTTCAAAAAACAGCTTGAAACACTTTTGTTACAATGATACAATATGATTGTTATTTTATGGGAAAATCGGCGTATGCCCCGTGCGGACAGGCCGCGAGCGTAGGGGTTCCTGTGGGGTGTGTAAGAATCGCTAAGGTAGCACTGCGCTCCTGCACTTGCGCAGTACTGCCTTCCGAAAATGTGAGGAAAGTATATTTATATGATAAAAAAGATCTCCCGCCGCTCCTTTTTGCAGGCTTGCAGCGTTGCAGCTGCCACGGCAGCGCTGACCGCCTGCGGCGGTGGCAAGGCTGAAAGCAAAACAGCAGATGCGCACGAAGCCGTCACCTTTATGGCACCTTATAAGGAGATAGAAGCCTTTATTGAGCAGGTGCACAGCGTTTACCCGGAAGTGAACATCGAGGTCGTGCCATACAGCGGCGATAACACCACCACCTGTTTGCAGAATATGTTTGCGGCAGGCGACCTGCCGGACGTCTGCACCTTGACCTACTACGACCCCCAGATCGATCTGGTCTCCGACAAACTGCTGGACCTTTCCGGCTACGATTTTACGGATAACTATGTGGAGTCCCGTCTGCAGGACGTGTTCGACAACGGTGCCATCTATCTGCTGCCCTCGGTTTACAACTGCTACGGCATCACCTACAACAAGACCCTGCTGCGGGAACACGGCTGGGAGCTGCCCAATTCTTTCGCTGAGCTGGAAGTGCTGGCTGCAAAAGCCAAGGAAGCCGGGGTCGATCTCTGCCTGTCGCAGATCCAGTACCCGGGCTACGGTTTCCAGTATCTGTGCAACATTGCAGATGCCGATTTCCTTGGCACGCTGGACGGCAGACTGTGGCAGAAGGATTATCTTTCCGGCAAGGCAAACGTCAGCAACACCCCCGGCATGATGCAGGCAATGGCGTATGTCAAAAAGTGGAAGGACATCGGGATGCTGAACGACTCCGGCGATGCTCTTGACGACAATGTGACCCTGCAGAGGATGGCCGAGGGGAATACCCTGTTTTTGATCGGAAACACCAACGGCATTGTGGAGGCAGACGGCAACGCCGATAAATTCGGCCTGATGCCCTATCTTTCCGAGGACGGCACCCAGAACGTTTTTGTGCTGAATGTGAACCGCTTCTACGGTCTGAATAAAAAGCTGAAACAGAACCCCCAAAAGCTGGAAGATGCGCTCAAGGTGATGCGTGTGCTTTCCACCGTTGCAGGCACCAGCGCTCTGCAGCCCGCAACGGCGCTGAAAAGCAGCCTGTTGCCCTTCAAGGGTGCAAAGGCAGACGGCACCTACTATGCCGACATCGCCGATACCCTGAACGCAGGCAACACCGCGCCCTTTATCTATTCCGGCTGGGAAAACACCTTCGTGACCACCGGCCTTAAAATGCTGGACTTCATGAAGGGCAACGCCACCATGGAGGATGTCATCCGTCAGCTGGACGAGGATCAGGACAGTGTGGTGAACAACACCCCGGATGTCATCACTACCGTTACGGAGGAGCTTTCGCAGCAGGACTGCGCCATGCTGGTAGGCCGCTGCTTTGCACAGGCTACCGGCAGCGACCTTGCGCTGGTCTCGCTGAGCACATGGATCCCCGGCAACCCCACCGAGCAGAACCACCACGGCGTAGCCGCCAAGCTGTACGCCAAGGGCATTACGGATTACGACCTTTCGGTCATCCTGCCCACCGGCTGGAACCGCACCATCCAGACCGTCACCCTGACCGGGCAGCAGATCAGCGACCTGCTGGCTTCTGGCTACGATGCCTACGGCAACGGCAAGGGCTACCCCTATGTGCTGGTAAGCCCGGTGCAGCCGGAGGCGGGCAAGACCTATCAGGTTGCCATCTGCGGTGTGAGCGACCAGCTGGCTGCCGAAGCAACGGTGACAGACAGCGGCGTGGTGGGCATGGATGCCGCAAAAACCTTCTTTGGTGCTTACACCACCATCAGCCGGGCAGACACCGCATGGAGTTGAATAAAACGGACAGGAGATACTGGATGTGAACAACAAAATCTATAAAAAGCTGTTTGTGGGCTTCGGCTTTGTCAGCATCGTGTTGATCCTGACCCTTTTTGTCATGAGCCAGACCTACATCCAAAACCTTGTCTACCACGAGCGGCTGAGCCAGATGGAAGAGGTCACCCACCAGATGTTCCACAGCCTGGAGGATTTGATCGACAACCACTGGGACGAGGTGGATGTGCAGTGTAATTATTTATACTACACCCCGCTGGAGACCGATACCGATCTCTACCGCTATCTGAAAAAGCTGTCGGAGCTTTCCAATTACCATGAAAAACAGATTGAACTGATCGCCGTGGATGCTGCCGGGCGTTATTATACCGAGTATGGCCGCACGGGTCTGCTGCGGGAAATGAACTATCTGGAAAACGCGCCGCAGCGGGTCAGCTATGTTTCCAATTCGCTGACCGTGGACGACTCCCGGATGGTGTTTCTGGAACAGCTCTCCACCCCCATCACACTGCAAAGCGGAGAGAAAGAGATCACCCTGCGCTACTTTGGTATCGCCCAGAGTATGACCCAGCTGAACGATAATTTCCGCTGCGACGCCTACGAAAATAACAACAGCGTCTATGTGCTGGACAACAACGGCTTCAAGCTGTTCAACGCCAATGACACTGAGCTGCTGAAGGGGCATAACGTATACACCGTGCTCTCCCAGATGTCCTATCTGCACGGTTCTTCCTTTGCAGCAGCAAAGGAGCGGCTTACCCGCACAGGCTCCTGTTATTCCAACGCCGTGCTGGACGGGACTGAGTATTACTACGCCCTGAAGCAGATGGAAAACGCCCAGTGGACGCTGGCGTTCCTTGTTCCGGCAGAATATGTGGCCGTGAATACGCAGAAGCTGGTCAATATCGTCATGGCCGTTATTGTAGGCTTTGCAACGGTGTTTTCGATCATGGCAGTCATTGCTGGCTGGTTCCTTTTGCGGGAAAAGCAGCAGCGGGAGCTGCAGGCTGAAAAAAAGACAAACCTCCGTCTGGAGCAGTATAACGTCCAGCTGACGCAGGCCAACGACGAGATGCGGCGGGCGCAGGATGCTGCCGCCGAGGCGTTACAGTCCGCCGAGCGTGCCAGCAAAGCCAAGACGGACTTCCTTTCCAACATGAGCCACGATATCCGCACCCCCATGAACGCCATCATCGGCATTACCACTCTGATGAAAAACGAGCTGCACGAGCCGGAAAAGCTTGCCGAGCATCTGGGCAAGCTGGAAAGCTCCGGTCAGCTGCTGCTGGGCATCATCAACAATATTCTGGATATGAGCCGCATCGAGAGCGGCAAGACCACCCTGCATGTGGAAAAAATGAATCTGCCCCAGCAGATCAGTCAGCTGGACAGCATCATCCGGCAGCAGGCAGGTCAGCGCAGTCAGAGCTTTACGGTAAGCACCAATTTGCAGCACGAAAACGTGCTGGCAGACCCCAACCGTCTGAATCAGGTGCTGATGAACATCCTCTCCAACGCGGTCAAGTATACGCCCACCGGTGGGCACATCCGTTTGGAGGTGGAAGAGCTGCCCCGGAACGAGCACTACGCCCGGTACCGCTTTGTGGTGCAGGATGACGGCATCGGCATGAGCGCGGACTACCAAAAGACCCTTTTCGACCCCTTTACCCGGGAGGAGCGCTCCGGCACCAACAAGGTGCAGGGCACGGGTCTGGGTATGGCGATTACCAAAAGCGTCATAGACCTGATGGGCGGCTCCATCAGCGTAGAGAGTGCCACCGGTAAGGGCACCCGCTTTGAGGTGGTGCTGGAATTTCCCATTGACACCGAAGCGGACACGGTGCAAAAGGCGCAGGCGCTCCCGGAGGAAGAAGAGACCACTTCTCCCCTGTCCGGCATGAAGTTCCTTTGCGCCGAGGATAACGCCATCAACGCCGAGATTCTGCAAATGCTGCTGGAAACAAAAGGCGCAAGCTGCACCATCTGCCCCAACGGTCAGGAGATCGTGGATGCCTTTGCCAGCGTCAAGCCCGGCGATTACGACATGATTTTGATGGACGTGCAGATGCCGGTGATGGACGGCCTGGAAGCCACCCGCCGCATCCGCAGCGGCGAAAACCCGCTGGGACGCACCATCCCCATCCTTGCCATGACCGCCAACGCCTTCCTTGAGGATATGCAAAAGAGCAAGGAAGCCGGCATGGACGAACATCTGTCCAAGCCTGTAGACATCAGCGCACTAGAACAGGTGGTAAAGCGCTTCCGCGTTACCCCCCGAAAATAAATAGCGGTCTGCAGCGTTTTTGCCGCAAACCACCGCATAACCTTGCATAAAAAAACTGCTGCCCCTTTGCCCGGACGCTTTGGCATCCGGTACGGGGCAGCAGTTTTTTGCGTTATAGAGGGAATGTTACGCTCAGATGGGCATGGTCTGGTAGAACCAGTCCGAAATGGCCTTGCGGGTGTCGGCGAAGAACTTTTTCACCGGGCAGGCGGCATCCCGGGCTTCCTGTTCCAGATCCGTGCCTGCGGGGAAGTTGCGGATGACGGTATACGCCACCGACTGCGGCGGCAGCGACATCATCACAGCCGGGTCGTGCACCACGCAGATCTGCTCGCCTACCGCAAGGGTAGCGGGGTCGGAGGTGGTCTTTTCGTCATGGTCCTGCCAGACGGTGCTGTCGGTAACGATCATCTGATAGGTCTCCTGCTCTTCCGCAGTCACCAGAATAGACTCCACCTTGCCCTCCACGGTGCGGCTGACGCCCTCTACTACACCATAATAGTAGAGCTTCTTGGAAAACAGCGCCGAAGCAGAGGGCAGCACGCTGACGCTGAGCAGCAGCACCGCAAGCAGACAAAAGAGCGAGCGATAGGTCTTTTTCATAGAAAACCTCCATTTTTGATGTTGCAGCGGAGCGCCCGGCGCTCCCGGATGCCTTATTTTACCATAACTACCGTCGGATTTCTATATCCGGGCTTAACCGGCCACGGAAAATCAACTTTTACACAAAAAGGACTGCCGTGCAAAACAGCGCACAGCAGTCCTTTTTATGCTTTTATCCGTTTACTTGCTGATGGAAAGGGTGCCGAAAGCAGTCTCTTCAAAGTGGCTGCTGTACAGCTCCTGCATCAGTTTGATGAGCGAGAGGGTATCCTCTGCGCCGGCGGTCTCGTAGCAGGAGTGCATCGCCAGCTGGGGCAGGCCGATGTCCACGCAGTTCATGGACACCTGTGCCATCGCCAGATTGCCCAGCGTGCTGCCGCCCACCTTATCGGAGCGGTTTGCAAAGTACTGCAGCGGCACACCGGCGCGGGCAGCCAGCTCCCGGGCAGCGGCAACGCTCATGCCGTCGCTGGTGTACTTCTGACCTGCGTGGGTCTTGATGACCACGCCCTTGTTCATGTAGGTGCAGTTGTTCACATCGGTGTGCTCCGGGTGGTTGGGGTGCACAGCGTGGGCGTTGTCGGCGCTGACCATAAAGCTGGAAGCCACCGCGCGGTGGAAGTCCTCGTCGTTGCCGCCAAGGCTCTGGGCAATGCGGTGCAGCACATCGTACAGGAAGGTGGAAGCTGCGCCCTGCTTGGTGCCGGAGCCGACTTCCTCGTTATCAAAGAAGGCCGCCACGCCGATGGAGCGGGCGTTCTTGGCGGTCAGCAGACCTTTCAGGATGCCGTAAACGCACTGCTGGTCGTCCAGACGGCCGCAGGAGATGAATTCCTCGTTGCAGCCCCAGACGGTGGCCTTTTCCCGCACATAGAGGAACAGGTCGCTGCCAAGGATCTGCTCCTCGGACACCTGCAGCTCCTCTGCGATCAGCTTTTTCAGCGCGCCCTCCTCGCAGGCACCGCCCAGCACAGGCAGCATATCCACCTGCTTGTTGAAAGAAGCCTTATCGTTGACCTCGCGGTTCATGTGGATGGCAACGCTGGGGATCATCAACAGGTCGCGGTCCAGTGCCACCAGACGGGATACGATAGCGCCGTTCTCCTGCACCAGCACACGGCCCGCCACAGACAGCGGACGATCCATCCATGTGGCGCAGATCATACCGCCGTAGCCCTCGGTGTTCAGCTTGGTGTAGTTCTGCCCCATGTGGATTTCGGCGTTCTCCTTGATGCGGAAACAGGGAGAATCCGTATGGGCGGCGGCAACGTTGAAGCTGTAATTTTCCAGCTGGTCGCCCATGCGGAAGGCGATGATGCTGGAACCGTTGCGGCAGACAAAGTAGTCCTTGCCGGGTTCCAGCGCCCACTTGCGGCTTTCCAGCAGCTCGGCAAAGCCTGCCTTCAACAGGATATCCCGCACAGCGGCGGTGGTGTGGTATGCGGTGGGGTTGCCGTCGATGAAGGACAGCATTTCACGGACTTCGGATGCGATCATAAAAATAAACCTCCTTGGGTGTATCTGAAAAGAGCCGGTCAGTGCTGACCGGCCCTTTTTAAGCATATTCAGGTTACTTTTTTGCAGCAGTCTGCTCGCGCTTTGCTAGGGCGGGCAGAATGAATCCCAGTACGGTCAGCACCACGGGGGTGATGACGTTCAGTGCAAAGGTGAAGGGGTCCTTATCATACATACCCAGTACGCAGCACACGGCGGTAACGGCAAAACACCAGCCGCCGAAGAACTTGGCCACGGCCTGATTCTTGACAAAGCGGTACTCGGCGGGGATGGTATCGTAGGCGTTGCGCAGGGCGATGTAGGCGGCAAACACCCACAGATAGCGCATAGGCATACACACAGAGTTCAGCTTGGTCAGCTGGCGCAGAACGGCAGCAGCACCGGGCACGAAGGACTGTGCCAGAATGATGGAGCCGGACAGCACCGCCACCATCTTGATGCCGTTGCTGTGCACGCCGTGGGCGTTGACCTTGTGCAGAGCCTGCGGGATGAACTGCTTGGTGTGCTCGTTATCCAGCAGCATACGCAGCGGTGCGTCGATGCTCAAGATCAGCACGGCGAGCTGGCTGATGACGTTGCACAGGGCGTAGATGATCATGAACAGATCGCCCACATGGTAGTACTGACCCAGCTTCTGGAAAGCCCAGTAGGAACTGTTGGCGACATAGGCGTTGAAGCTCTCTGCGCTGGCGTTGATGACGGCGGGGTCGAACATACGGCTCATGGCCAGCGTGCCCAGAATGGCGCAGGTGACCACCATGACGGCCAGCGCGATCATGCCGCGGGGGAAGCCCTTGCTGGGGTTCTCGACCTTATTGACGTAGGGAGAGATCTTCTCGCAGCCACCCACAGCGAACACCAGAATGGACAGAGACGTGAAGTAGGTGACGTTGAAGTTGGGAATGAGGCTGCTGAAGCTCAGGTTTGCGTGGACGTACTCTGCCGTGGGGTTGATGGCCGGGGCAGCGAACATCATCACGATGTACAGCAGGGACATGACGAAGGTGCAGGTGCCTGCGGCAGTCAGCAGCTTTTTCAGAGGGTTCAGACCCAAGCTTGCAATGTAGCAGCCCAGCAGCAGGATGCAGAAGGTAGCCAGCTGGATGTAGCGGGTGGGGAAGGAATCGTAAGTCTCCGCATTGCGGAAAATTGCCCAGCTCAGCGCCTTCAAAAAGCCGCTGCCCTTGCTGGCAATGTAGGTGATGTGGCAGGCCCAGTAGGTCCAACCGGCGTAGTAGGCCAGCTTTGCGTTGGTGGTCTGGTGCAGCCAGGAGCTGACGCCGCCGCCCTCGTTTTTAAAGGCAGAGCCCAGCTCACCCACCATCAGCGCATAGGGGATGAAGTACAGGACAAACATGAAGATCCAGCTGAAGATGACCTGCGGACCGTTAAAGTACACAAAGCCGTTGGTAATGTTGCCGAAGCCCCAGACCGTAGAAAAGGCCATGAAGGCAAGGGTAAGCCACGAGATCTTTGTGGCTTTTTCTTTGTTAGACATGCGGACAATTCCTCTCTTTCTTTTCCACACAGGGCGGAAGTTCCTGTAAGAAGGCCAAGGTTCCGCATATACTTTGCAATTTTACTAAAATACAGCAGTACTCGACCGATCACTTTGATAGTATAGCATAATTGCAGATTGTAGACAATCTGCAATTTCCATAAAATGATTGGTCAAAATTTAGACGGTCAGCCAAATTCCCCTTATTTTGCTGCTTCGTCCGCTGCCTGTACGGCGCTGTTCGCGCTGCGCATCCGCTCCATGGGCTCCATGTAGTGGGCGTAGACGGCGCGGCAGGCAACCTCGGTGTCGCCGCTTGCCAGCGCCTCGTACAGCTTGGTGTGAATGCCGTTCTGCCGCTGCGCCAGCGTCTCGTGGTTGGAGCCGCTGTTCGCCCCAACAAGCAGGTGGCCGTAGTTCAGGTCGTCCCAGAATTTCAGCAGTCTGGGCAGCCCCGCCCGCTGCACGATGACCGCATGGAAGCGGTTGTCGTTCTCCACAATCTGAGAAAGATCCCCCGGCCGGACATTGCGCATCTCCTCCAGAATGCCGCGCAGGGTGCGCAGATCCTCCTCCGGGAATTTGCAATCAAAATAGCGCAGTGCCGTCATTTCCAGATTTGCCCGCAGCAGGTAGATCTCGTAGGCGTCCTCCGGCTTTACCCGGCGCACCGAGCAGCCTACATTGCGCGAATACTCGACCATGCCCTCCTGTTCCAGCTGCCGCAGCGCCTCCCGGATGGGTGCCCGGCTGGAGCCAAACTCCTCGGCCAGTTTCTGCTCGGCCAGCTTTACGCCCGGCTGTAATTCCCCGGTAAGGATCTTGCTCCTGATGGCAGAGGTGATACTTTCCCGTAAAGTCTGAAAGGCAAATTCGCCCATGACTTTTATCCCCCTTTTCCCTTCTATACGTTCTTTTTTTGCCGCACGCAGTCCGCAGCCGCTGCCAGTGCAGCCGCAGGCCTGTATTGCGTGCGCCTTATAAGGATACCACGAAACGGTGGAAAAATAAAGTTTTCTGGCAAAAACAGGTACTTTCTCCCCTCTCCGTCGTCGAAAGCCTGAACACAAAAAATGCCCCCGGAGGGCTTGTTGCAGCTCTCCGGGGGCATCCTATATACGTTATGCCTTGGCGCACACGGTCGGCATTTACTCAATCTCGATCAAATTCGGGTTCTCAGGCAGAGCCTTTGTCTGCTGAGGAGCGGGCAGCTGGATGTGCAGGACACCATCCTCAAACTTTGCATGGATGTCCTCCTTCTTCACCTCGCCCACATAGAAGCTGCGGGCGCAGCTGCCGGAGAAGGTCTCGCGCCGCACGTAGCGGCCCTTGTTGTCCTTTTCGTCATTGCTGTGGCTGCGCACTGCCTGAATGGTCAGATAGCCGTCGCTCAGATCCATCTGAACGTCTTCCTTCTTGCAGCCCGGCAGATCAACGTCCACTTCGTAGCCGTTGTCCGTCTGCTTGACATCGGTCTTCATCATGTTTGCACCGCGCTTACCAAAGGTGTCGCGGGCTTCGCGGTTCATCGCACGCTCCAGTGCACCCTCGTTCCAGAACGGATCAAAGAGATCATCGAACAGGTTCTCATGAAAAACAGTCGGCATAAACATAAAACATACCTCCAATCCCGGCGTTCGGGTCGGGGCAAAAACTTTGAAGCGTCCATTCGGAAAGACTTTCCGGGGAACCTTGCGGCTCTCCTTTTGCCCTTCCTCCTGAGCACGCCACTGTTATAGCACAATTATTTAGCACTGTCAAGCGTAGAGTGCTAAAATTCATAAAAGAATAACACTTTTGTCACAGCTTCTGCGATTTCTTCAAAAATGCTGCGCAGAAGCGTGTTTAATTCCGTTCAAACCCCAGATAGCGCGTACCCTGAAAGCTCAGCTTTCCGGTGTCGCCTTCTGCCAGCTGGCCGTATTCCGTGCCGCTCAGCCGCAGCTCCATGCGGTCACCGCTTTCTACCTGAAAGGTGGCATAATAGGTAGTGAACGTATGCGACATCGTATTGTCCGTATGATGGCGGGAAACGTTCGTCCGCTTGGCCACCACAGTAGCCGGGACGGTAAGGCGCGGGGACGCATTATTCTTGCTCCATGTGCGCAGGTTGCCCACCACGGTAAATAAGATCATGCCCAGCACAAACAGAAACACCAGCGGGAACAGGATGCTGAACAGCGCGTCAAACCCACTATAAAACATTTTAGCCCTCCAAAATTTCCTCCAGCAGCTGCTTTACGTCCTCCAGAAAAGCGTCCTCGCCGAGGGTGTTCATTTTAAAGAACACCGCCTGACTGCCGCCCGCTGCAATGGCCGACAGTCGGATGGGCTCGTCCCCGTTCTGGAACAGGGTCAGCGTCAGGCTAAGGCGGTTGCCGCCCACCATGCTGTACCGCTCAAACACCCGCACGCTGCACCGGGCGCTGCCCTCCTTGAAATCGCTGCCGGCTTCCAGCTCTGCCGACCAGCTGCTGTCCGGGATGGCGTGTTCCAGCTTGCGGAGCAGGGTATCGAAGTTCTGGTTGCGGATGGTCTTTTCAAAAATAGCCATAGCTTCCTCCTTTTGCAAAATGCAGTCCCTTTACTCTGAATACGAATAAAAGCAGGCAACGATTGCAGCGCCCGCCCTTATTTTGCTGCGGTCAAGCTTTCTTTTTGCGCAGCTTGGGTGCGGTGGCGTTGTAGCTCATGTCCAGCACCAGACGGAGCTTATCCTCCGGGGCGCTGCCGTCCAATGCGGCGGTGATCCAGTTTTCCTTGTTCATGTGGTAGGCCGGGTAAAAGCCCGGTTCTGCCCGCAGAGAACCGATAAGGATGGGGTCACATTTCAGGTTCACGATATCCACCGGCTGCTGCCCGGGCAGACCCAGCTTGCTTTTGGGCACGGTGGTGACCAGTGCAAACCACTTGCGGTTTGCTGCATGGCGGAACACCGCCGACTCCGGGGTGTCCATCCACGGATAGTCCGGCTCTACGCTGTAAGTATCAAAAATGAGCTGTTCCAAGCCCTTGCGGTCCATGGGCTCTCCCCCCCTTTTACGGCTGCTGTGCCAACAGCTGCGCCAGCACATCCTCCGGGCGGGGGGTGTGGTTTTGGTATTTTGCCCGCAGCGGAGCGGCGGCGTTGTCCATGATGTAGGGCACGCCCACCACGTCCAGCATGGTCTCGTCGTTGTAGTTATCGCCAAAAGCCATGACCTGTGCGAGGTCGATGCCAAGGATGCGGCACACGCACTGCACCCCGATGCCCTTGTTGGCAAAGGTGGTATCGATCCAGTACGGTCCCGCCACGGCGCAGTTGGCCTGCTTCCAGCGGGGCACAAAGCGCTCCACATAGTTTTCCACGCCCTCGTGCAGGTACACCGACACCTTGGTGATGTCCTCCGGCACCTCGGCGGGGCTGTGGATGATCTGGTAGTGGTTGCCCACGAACTGCACCCGCTGCAGCATGCCAAGGCCGCGCTCCATCAGGTAGGCGGTGTTCTGGCCGGAGAGCATCACCTCGCCCTGCCCCTCGCTGCGGGTCCACATATCGTTGGCAATTTCCTCTGCCAGCGCCCGCGGCATGGGATTTTTGGCGATGCACTGTTCTTCTTTAAAGATGGTGCCGCCGTTTTCGCAGACAAACACGCAGCAGTCTGCCACCGGTGCAAAGAGTTTGCGCAGGCTGGTATACTGCCGCCCGGAGGCCGGGCAGAACCAGATGCCCCGCTGATGCAGCGCCCGGATCTGTTTGAATATTTCGCCCTCCAGTTCCTTTTTGCCGTATTGCAGCAGCGTACCGTCAATATCGCTGCAAACCAGTCTGATGTCCATGGCTGTTATTCCCTTTCCGTTTTTTCCTATTTTACCACGGTTTTCCGCTGCGGAAAAGCCCCGGGCACAGCTTTTGTGCCCTTTATCCTGTGCCGCTCAGCGCTTAGGCTGGTAGTGCATACTGGACACATTATAAATCGTAACAAAGGCCTTTGGGTCCTCGCGGTTGATAAAGTTCATCAACTTCTGATACTCGTTTTTGTCCACGATGGTAATGATCTCGTTGTGCTTTTCAAAGTTATATGCACCGATGGCCTCGTACATGGTGGCACCGCTGTGCAGGTCATTGATGATGAACTGCCGCAATGCCTCCTCCTTTTCGGTAATAATACACACCCGGCGCTTGATGCTGTTATCGAAGATGAAATGGTCCAGCACGATGCCGTTGAAGTAGGTACCAAGAATGCTCAGTACTACGGTCTTTTTATCGTAGACAAGGGCGGCAGAGAGCGCCACGCACATGCCCGAAAGGGACATTGCCTTGCCCAGCTCCATGTGCAGGTACTTATTCATGATCTTTGCCACGATATCCAGCCCGCCGGAGGATGCGTTGCGGTTGAACAGAATGCTCAGACCCACGCTGACCACCAGAATATAGCACAGCACATCCAGTTCCTGACTATCGGTCATGGAGCCAAAATCCGGGAACAGCCGCTCGAAAAGCCTCAGAAACACCGGCAGCATCACGCTGGTATACACGGTTTTTGCGCCAAACTCCCTGCCGCAGGTAAAAAACCCGATGATGAGCAGCACGATGTTCAGCACCATAGTAATAGCCGAAAGCGGCAGCGGCACAAAATTAGAAAGCACGATGCCAAGGCCGGAAATACTGCTGACGGATGTGTGACTGGGCACCAGAAAAAAATAGACCGCCGCTGCAATAATGGCAACGGCCCCGGTCAGGATGGCCATCTCCTTGGCAATTGCAGGGTAGTTCAGCTTCTTGTTTGTCATTGTTGCTCCTCCAAGCTTTTGTTTTCAGCATTCAGTATACCATGCTTTGCGCTTGCAGGAAAGCACCGGGCGCAAAATAACAAGGCCGCCGCACAAAACGCTGTGCAACGGCCTTGCCACCTTATCAAAATTCGTCTTCCGGGTCGCCGCGCTCCGGCATGGTGCGCATCTCCCGCACCAGCATGGCACGCAGATGATACTTGCGCTGCTCCTGCTCGGTCTCCGAGCTGGTGCGCAGCTCCACCGTGCCATCGGGGCGGCTTTCGCCCGTGTACAGCGGAATGCGCACCACAGCCTGTGTGCCTTTTTCGGGCGCAGGCTCCAGCTGTAAGCTCCAGTCCATCCGGCGGCAGCACTCCCGGCAGAGCAGCAGCCCCAGCTGCGCCCCGCCCAGAAAGCTGCGGCGGTTTTCCAGCGCTGCCTGCGCATCCTCACCGGGCAGACCGCAGCCATCGTCGGTGACGGTCAGCTGCCAGTCGCTCTCGGTGCGGCGCAGCGCGATACAGACGCTGCCGCCCTCCCGGCTGGCGCGCAATGCATTGGAGAGCAGATGCAGGCACAGCAGCTCCGCATCTCTGCGGTCTGCCATTACGCAGCAGGCAGTACACCCGCCGTAATCCAGCCGGATATCCACCCCAAGCTGCGCCCGGATCATATCAGACTGCGCCGCCACCTGCTGCAAAAGCTCACACAGGTCAATGGGGTACAGCTGCGGCTTTGTGTCCTCGTGCAGAAACTCCAGCAGGGTGATTGCCTCGCTGAGGGTGCGGTCCAGCTGCATGGCAGCGGTGTCGATATCTGCCACCGCCTGCCGGGTAGACTCATCTGCACCGGTGCGGTCAAAATGCTGCTCCAGATATTCACAGTTGCGTCCGATCAGCGCCAGCGAACGGAAGCAGACCTCCTCGACCCGCTTGCGCTGCTCTGCGGTGATAGACCGCGTTTCTGTCTTTTGCTGCTCCATTGCTCTGCCTCCCCGGGCGATGCCATTTTTCTAAAGGAACGCCGCCGTGTTCCAAAGCCGTGTGCAAGCCTTACAGGCGGGTGGATGGCACTTTTTGCCGCAACACAACGTCCCTGACCGCGTAGATCAGCTTGCCGGTGGTGGGTTTGCCGCTGCCCAGCCTTGTATCGGCCTTAAACGCCAGCCACGCAAGAGGCGGCTCTTCCTCCAGCTGATCCACCATCCGGCGGATGCCGCTTTCCACGGCAGCGACCGATGTATCAAACTGCTCGCTCACCGCCTGCAAGATCTCCTTGCGGATCGCCAGCTTCTGGCTGGTGCTGCATGCGATGCCGACCGCGCAGGATAGATATCCGGCGTTGACATCCCCCTGCGGGATGCCCCACGCCGCATACAGCTGGCTGCACCGCTGCTCCAGCTGCCGGTTCTGCCGCCCGGGCATCCGGTAAAGCTGCCACAGCAGCCTTTTCAGCTCGGTGCCCTCTACGCAGTAGCACCCCTCGCGGAGCTTTTGCAACGCCGTGCCGCTGCTGCGGCCATGGCTCTGTATCAGAAGCATCGGCCGCTCCTTCAGCTGATAAAACTGCCGGACAAATTGCTCCGCAGGCAGATCCGTCAGCTCGCTGCAAAGCACCACGGCATCATAACGGACACCCTGCCGCAGCTGTGCCAGCAGCTTTTCGCCGCTGCAAAAGCAGGTGCAGTCAATGGCGGTTCCCTGCTCCTGCAAATAACGCTTCTGGACACGCAGTTCTTTCAGATCATAGCTTGCAAGGGCGACTTGCAGTTGGGCTGTTCGCTCACTGTTCACGCCATGCGCCGCCTTTCTCGCCTGCCAGCTGGGCAGCTGTCAGGTCTGTGACCGCATCCCGCCAGAGCTCCGGCTGAACTCCATTTTCACACAAGTAGCGCAGGAGCCGGTAACAGAACTCCGGCGCTGCCGCAACATGCTGACTGACGATCTGCTGTCGGCTGCCGATCTGGCACAGGGTCAGCCGGCAGCCTTGTGTGCCCTCTACCTCCATGGCATACACCAGCGTATACGCCTGCTGCAAACCATCAATGGCAGAATACTGCCGGATCATAGGTGAAAATGTACGTTCCATTTCAGTTCCTCCTTACTACAAGGGCCAAATTTTTTTCTGCCTTGTTTATCCTTTTGCTATTTTATGAAGTATATTTTATAAGGTAGGAGAAACCGTTACAATCCTAAAGAAGTGTTGTTCCGACAGCCTTTCAGGTAATATAACGCCGTTTTCTCCGGCGCAGCCTGTCTGTCAGCTTTAGAATATCACGTTCAGCTTGTAAATTCAACCGGTATCTTTTCCCGCTTTTCTTTTTTGCCCCGTCCTTCCGGCAAAACCGCTGCCCAGACGCAAAAGCTCCGCAGCTTCATCCGTTCCGCAGTTAATTTCACGGTTTCTTCATTTTTATTTGCTAAACTAAATTAGATATTGTCTGCAAATGTTTCCTACTTTTAAACCACAGGCAGCAGCGCCCGGCGGCGAAGTACCGGAAAGGCACATCTATGCTCAAACTTAAACAGATCAACAAAGAATACAAGACCGGCGAGCTGGTGCAGCACGCACTGAACAACGTCAGTCTGAACCTGCGGGACAACGAATTTGTGGCCATTCTTGGCCCCAGCGGCTCCGGCAAGACCACCCTGCTGAACATCATCGGCGGTCTGGATCGCTACGACAGCGGCGATCTGGTCATCAACGGCATCTCCACAAAAAAATACACAGACCGCGACTGGGACTCCTACCGGAACCACACCATCGGCTTTGTGTTCCAGAGCTATAACCTGATCCCCCACCAGACCGTGCTGGGCAACGTAGAGCTGGCACTGACCATCTCGGGCGTTTCCAAGGCCGAGCGCCGCCGCCGTGCCGCCGCTGCGCTGGAGCAGGTGGGGCTGGGCAACCAGTTGCACAAGCGCCCCGGCGAGATGTCCGGCGGGCAGATGCAGCGCGTGGCCATTGCCCGTGCGCTGGTGAACAACCCCGACATCCTGCTGGCCGATGAGCCCACCGGCGCACTGGACAGCGAGACCAGTATTCAGGTGATGGAACTGCTCAAGGAAGTGGCGCGGGACCGTCTGGTGGTCATGGTCACCCACAACCCGGAGCTGGCCGAGCGCTACGCCACCCGCATCGTAAAGCTGAAGGACGGCGTGATCCGCTCCGATACCATGCCCTACGAACCCGAGGACGAGGCTGCTGCCGTTGCCCCCGTGCACCGGAACATGGGGCACTCCTCCATGTCCCTGCTCACCTCCCTTTCCCTCAGTTTCAACAATCTGCTCACCAAAAAGGCACGCACCCTGCTCACCGCCTTTGCCGGTTCCATCGGTATCATCGGCATTGCGCTGATCCTTTCCCTTTCCAACGGTGTGAGCCGCTATATCAGCAACATGGAAAAATCCACGCTGGCCGCCTACCCGCTGCAGATCAGCAGCACCGGCGTAGATCTGGCCAGCATGATGGACCCGGACACCTACACCAGCGTCTCGTCCGGCTCCTCCTCCGCGCCGGAGGGCATGGTCACGGTGAGACAGCTGCTGTCTCAACTGAACATCGGCGCTGCCAGCAACGATCTGCGCTCTTTGAAGGCTTATCTGGACAGCGACGCCTGTTCCATCCGGGATAATGCCACGGTGGAATACACCTACAACGCTTCCCCGCTGATCTACCGGCAGGACGCAGACGGCACAGTGCATAAGCTGAACCCGGACACCACCTTTACCGACCTTGCCGGTCAGAACACCTCGGTATCCAGTCTGCTCACCTCGGTATCCAGTCCCCATGTGTTCGGCGAAATGGCCGAGACCCCTGCCCTATATGAGGATCAGTACGACGTAAAAGCCGGCCGCTGGCCGGAAAAGTACAATGAGCTGGTGCTGGTGCTGAGCGCCAACGGCAGCATTTCGGACTATGCCCTATACGCCATGGGAATGCGGGATCAGGCAGAGCTGGACAAGATCTTACAGCAGTATGCGCAGAACCAGAAGATCGATCTGCCCACGGACTACGGCACCTATACCTATGACGATTTTCTGGGCATGACCTTCAAGCTTGTCAACAAGGCCGACTGCTATGTCTACGACACTGAGCACAAGGTCTGGCTGAGCAAGCTGAATGATGAAGCTTACATGCAGCAGCTGGTGGCCGACAGCGAGGAGCTGACCATTGTCGGCATCGTGCAGCCCAAGGCAGACGCCACCTCCACTATCCTGCACAGCGGTCTGGACTACCTGCACGACCTGACTTATTACGTCATTGATCAGGCGGCCAACAGCGAGATCGTGCGCCAGCAGCTGGCAGACCCGGACATCAACGTGCTGACCGGCGAGCCCTTCGATGCTGCCGGCAACAGCATGCTGGATATCGCCTCTCTGTTCTCGGTGGACACGGACGCCCTCAAGGACGCTTTCCAGTTCGACACCAGCGCCCTGCACTTTGATCTGGACGGCGCATTCGACCTGACCGACGATTCCTTCGATCTTGCCACCCTCATCGACCCTTCCAGCTTCAAGCTGGACCTCAGCGGGCTGCCGCTGCCGGACATGGAGATGGACATGAGCGAGCTGTTCGACGGCGTAGAGCTGAATATCTCTCAGGACGGCTTACAGACGCTGATGAAAAAGATCCTGAACGGCTACAAGCGCTATCTCATCAGCAACGGCCTGCTGAATCTGGATAAGATCGGTTTTTCCTCCTATATGCAGACCGAGGCCTTCCAGACGCTGCTTGCCGAATCCATGGGTGACCTGCTGGACACCTCCGGGCTGGAGGAGCAGTTTGCCGGTACCCTCCAGCAAAATCTGCAGACCGTGATGGAGACCTACTCCGTCCAGCTGGGCGAGGCGCTGCAGACCCAGCTCACCGCCGCTTTGCAGGAGCAGATGGGTCCCGCCATCCAGAAGCTGGCCGGGCAGCTGGAGCAGAAGATCGCGCAGGCCATCCAGAGCAATATTGCGCAGCTGAGCACGCAGGTGGAAAGCGCACTCAAGATCGACCCCGCTGTGTTCCAGCAGGCTATTCAGATCAACATGACCGGCTCCGACCTGACCGAGATGATCAAAAGCACCCTGCTCTCCTCCGCTTCCAGCTACGAAAAGATTTTGGACGACCTCGGCTATGTGGACTACGCAAAGCCCGATGCCATCTATATCTACCCCAACAGCTTTGACACCAAGGCGCAGGTGGTGAACGAGCTGGACGCCTACAACGCCTCCATGCGGCAGCAGGGCGAAGAGGATAAGGTGATCCACTATACCGATATGGTGGGCACTCTGATGAACTCGGTCACCGAAATCGTGGGCATGGTCAGCAATGTGCTGGTGGCCTTTGTGGCGATCTCGCTGGTGGTGTCCTCCATCATGATCGGCGTCATCACCTATATCAGCGTGCTGGAGCGCCGCAAGGAGATCGGCATTCTGCGCGCCATCGGTGCCTCCAAGCACAACGTCTCGCAGGTGTTCAATGCCGAGACCTTTATCATCGGCCTGTGTTCCGGCGTGATGGGCGTGGTGCTCTGCCTGCTGCTGCTCATCCCCGGCAATATGCTCATCCACCACATCGCGGGCGATGTGAACGTGGTAGCCTCGCTGCCGCCGCAGGCTGCGCTGATCCTGATCGTTCTGGCCACCCTGCTTACCATGCTGGGCGGCCTGATCCCCGCCCGCAGCGCCGCAAAGAGCAACCCCGTCAAAGCGCTGCGCTCTGAATAACATTCCGCATTCAAATCCCTGCTGTGCTCTGTGTGCAGCAGGGATTTTGCATTCCGGCCCGGCTTGTGCTACAATAGAAAAAACTTCATTTCAAAGGAGTCTTTCCATGCCTGTCATTCATGAGATCACCGACCTTACCGCCCCGGAGCTGGACATCTACGCCCGGCTCACGCAGGCGCAGCTGCGCAACCGACTGGAGCCGGAAAAGGGCATCTTTATCGCCGAAAGCCCCAAGGTGATCGCCCGGGCGCTGGACGCCGGTCACCAGCCTCTTTCCCTACTGATGGAGCGCAAGCAGATCACCGGCCCGGCACAGGAGATTTTGACCCGCTGCGGCGATGTGCCGGTATATACTGCTGACCGGGAGCTGCTGGCACAGCTCACCGGCTTTGCGCTGACCCGGGGCGTGCTGTGCGCCTTCCGCCGTCCTGCGCCCCGCACGGTGGAGCAGGTTTGCGCCCATGCCCGCCGGGTGGCTGTGCTGGAAGGCATCGTGGATTCCACCAACGTGGGTGCCATCTTCCGCAGCGCTGCCGCGCTGAACATGGACGCAGTGCTCGTCACCCCCTCCTGCTGCGACCCGCTGTGCCGCCGTGCGGTGCGGGTAAGCATGGGCACCGTGTTTCAGGTGCCGTGGGCGCAGATCGGCACCTGTCCTGCCGACTGGCCGGAAAACGGCAGTGCCCAGCTCCACGCGCTGGGCTTCAAAACCGCTGCCATGGCGCTGAGTGACCGCTCGGTCAGCATTGACGATGCCGCCCTTGCCGCCGAGCCGAAACTTGCCATCGTGCTTGGCACCGAGGGCGATGGGCTGGCCAATAGTACCATCGCCGCCTGCGATTACACCGTAAAGATTCCTATGTCCCATGGGGTGGATTCCCTCAACGTAGCCGCCGCCAGCGCCGTGGCCTTCTGGCAGCTCGGCCGCTTGTAAGTCCCCTGCTCGCGCTCTCCGAAATTGCTTGACAAACGCCCCAAAACGCGGTACACTATCAGCGTCATCATCATGGGCCTATAGCTCAGCTGGGAGCCCATGCGGTCCTTAAACAATCTGGAGTTATATACCACGCGCCCCCAAGCGGTTTTTGGGGGCTTAAATATGGGCTCGTAGCTCAGTTGGGAGAGCAAGCGTTGCATTCCCGATCTGGTGTTATAGCTCATTTGCCACCATTAGAAATTGGGTGCTTTTTTGTGGGCTCGTAGCTCAGTTGGGAGTGCAAGCGTTGTATTCCCGATCTGGTGTTATAGCTCATTTGCCCCCATTCGAAATTGGGTGCTTTTTTGTGGGCTCGTAGCTCAGTTGGGAGAGCAAGCGTTGCATTCCCGATCTGGTGTTATAGCTCATTTGCCCCCATTAGAAATTGGGTGCTTTTTTGTGGGCTCGTAGCTCAGTTGGGAGAGCGTTCGGTTCGCATCCGAAAGGTCGAGGGTTCGACTCCCTTCGAGTCCATAAAACGCCGTATCGTTTAACACGATACGGCGTTTCTTTTTGTCATTCTTTGCAAAATCGTGCATCATTCGTCTTAACAGCGCAAAATCGCGTGTGCAGCATTTTTAGGCACAATGCTTATGGTTTCACCTGCTGTTTTGTCTAAAACGACGATTCCGGCATTTGATGTACAACGCCCAACTTTTTGAGGATTTTGCGACTTATTTTTCTGATTTTTGCCCCGTCTAGCCGATGCTGCGTGACGCTTGAACTCCTCAAATTCGTCCAGCGGTACATTAAGAACGATCTCGATATTATAGTCGCGTCCGACACGCACTTCTTTGATAAACTGTTTCAAAATGGCCTGACGCCTTTCAAAACTAGCGCCCTTATAGGTGCTTGCCCATGTGAACAGATCACTGCAATTACGTTCAGCCTTCTGGTTCTGCTCCTCGATTTCCTTCAATTTCTTTTCCGAGTCTGCCAGATTGGTCTGTGCGGTAAGCAGTGCTTCCTTGTTTTCATTGACCATCTGCTGGATCATCTCGCGGTCGAGTCCGCTTGTTCCTTGGATGACACGAATCATTTCCTTTTTTAACGCATCCTGTTCGTCAACCTTGGTCTGAACTTCCTCTTTCCAACGAGTTGTTTCTTTTTTAGCTGCATCCAAATCTTTACGCCGCATTTCTTCCAGAAGATTGCTCTTGGAGCACTCCAGAATTTCTTCAAACTTCATGCACACGATGCTTTCTACAACTGCGTCCAGTGTCGTCACACCATAACCGGACTGTCCATCGCACTGCCCCGGATGCCGAACATTAAAGTTGCAGCTATAACGATAACGCTTTTCTTTTACGACAGTACCATCTGCCCGAAGCCGAGTGCGCCCGCTGCTGGTAATATTCAAACGATTGCCGCAGTGGGCACAGAACACTTTACCACAAAGCAAGGCATGAGGACTGTACGAATCTGCATCCTCTCCCTTCTCTCTGCGGCGGGCATCCCGCAGCTCCTGAGCTTTTTCAAATACTTCCGGCTCGATGATCCGTAACTCAGAGCATTCTTTTTCAATGTTGCCATTGATAAGATAACCCGTGTATCCTTTGTTACGAATCATCCTGCCAATCGTAATATTAGGGATGTTCTTTCCATTGCGCCCCATAATATTGTGTTCGACAAGATAGTTGCAGATCCGTTTTGCGCCGTATCCCTCATAAACATACTTCTGAAAGATCAGGCGCACCACGGCGGCTTCTTCCTCGTTGATTTCCAAATCACAGACAGCTTGATTCTTTTTGTTCAAGCGACCTTTCTGGACACGCTTGTAGCCGAAAGCGACGATGCCGCCAGTGTAGTGACCTTCTTCCGTAAGCTGTTCTATACGGGTGCGAGTACGGATAGAGGTCTTGATGCTTTCGCCGGATGCCTGCCAGTAGCGGATGTAGTTCATCAGCTTATCAACATGAGAATCAAATCGCTGCTGACCTTCGTTTACGCTCCAGACCTCGACCCCTTGCTTCGTGAACCATTCCACGATAAAGGGCGTTTCGTCGTCACGCCGACCCAGACGGTCAAACATGAACACCAGCAGAATATCAAACTCTCCGGCAGCAGCAGCCTGCTGAAGCAGCTGGAGCTGATCGCGGTCTTTTGCAGATTTCTTGAAACCGGAAACGCCTTTTTCGGAAAACTCCTTGACGATTTCCCAGCCCTGCCGTTCTGCAAATTCGTGGCAGGCTTCTTTTTGCATGGGTATGTCATCCTTTTCGACCTGTCCAATGGTCGAAACGCGGTATAAGGTATATACACGTTTTTTCATCGTTGTCACTCCTATGTAAAACTAAAACAACGATACTGTGCGCACACTCGTTTGTTTGAATTGGTTGCTGCATCAACTGTACCATTATTTTAGTGCTAGGCTATCCTTGTTGCAAGGATGTCGGTTCAACTGCAATTCTTGGCTTCTTCGCAGAGGGTATCATGAATCAGTTTCTGAAGAACCTCCATGCTGTCACCATCTTCTGCATAAGTGATTTTCACTTTGCAGCCATTAACGATATACGAATCCTGCGACACAGGAATCACATTCATATTGGTCATATCTAGTCCTTCTTTCAAAAGTAGCGATAGCGCGATATAATTATGTAATAAGAGGCACCCGCAGCTTGCAGGTGCCTCTTGGCAGAGAAAATATGTTTTAGAACTTCATCGGCAGAGCGTCCTTGCGGCCTTTGCCGTTGTAAGCCATGTAGATGGGAAAAACGTATTTCTTCCATCCGGGCAGCTTTGCAGGGTTATCCCTGCCAACACGGTAAATCTCCATGGGATGGACGCTGCCAAGCGCACGAACCAGCCGTTCCTCGCTGAACTCGCCGTGATACAGTTCCACAAAGTGCATCATGCCTCGCAGGACAGATGCACGGAACGAATCGGGCTTACCATCCCACGCAACCACGATCAACCGCAGGGATTCGCAGTAGATCTTTTCGCCCATCTCGTTATACAGCTTGAGCGCGGTGCCCACGCAGCTGATGCGGTAGTCGCTCAACTGCAAGCTGTCATAGTTGAATGCCAGCCCCACCCGGTTGGTAGCAGCGAGAAATTCTTTGGAAGGAGCATCATCGCCCGCAACCTTTGCTCGCAGCTTGATGCCCGCAGACAAAGGGGCAGAATGGCCGTTCTGCTCGGCAAAGAGCAGGGCTTCCTGCTGCATGGTCATACCGGTGTAGACCTTGCAGAGAATCGGCAAGGCTCTGCCGCCGTTACGAAGGATGCGCGCTTCGATGGTGTGCTGGCCATCCACCACATAATACTTGCCGTTGCGGAAGCTGATCTTCGGTTCATTCGCAACATATTCGTTGAAGTCAGCAGCAATCAGTTCCACCCGCTTGCGCTGCACACCCCGCTGGTAGATTTCACGGGGGTAGATCAGCTTACTGCTGTGAATCACCCTCATTTGGTAAGGCGGGGTGATATTGAAGGAAGCTGCAAAATTTTCAGTGTCATTCTTCAGGCGCATCTGATTTCCTCCTTAATTCGCCAAATGTATTTTTCAGCTTCGGTCAAAATCTCAGTCACTTGCTTCTTACGCTTCGGGCTGGTGAGCAAGCTGGGATTAAAGGTGAAGCTGTATTCAAGCCGCTGGATCATTGCGTGAACAGCGGATTGCAGTTCGGTGTATAACATCATTTCTTCGACTGTTCCTGCATCCTCAAAATCGGATTTGATAGGAGTGTATGGATAGACAGGCGGCTTACCGTCAACTACTTCTGGCGGTGCGTAAGCCGCCGTAGAACGGACGATAGGTTTGAGTTTTTGGATGCTTCCCATTGGGTTCAGCGCAAGGCTGATTTTCACAGCATCATCGACCCGCCCCATCTCTTCTGAGGTGAGGTGTCCGACAAATCTTTTGACACGGCTTTTGTCGATGGTGAAGATTTGCTCAGCCTGAACGATGGACGGCTCCAGCCCCTCCGGTTCCACCAGACAATGCGTCGGCTGCGTAGCTTTCTTTTCCGTCTTACTTGTCAAAGTCGCAACGATCAATGTCGGTGAGCAGGAGTTTCCCACATCGTTTTGCAGGATGACCGCCGGACGGGTTCCGCTTTGTTCGGAACCCGTGCGGTTGTCAAGTCGAACGAAGTAGATGTCTCCGCGTTGGAATTTCAAAGTAGATTCCAAATTGCGAAACCTCCGTTTGGATATGTAAGAAACCCGCTGCACCTCCTAGGCAGCGGGCTTCTGTTGAAGTATGGGAGCAATTCTTTTTATACGATACACATCATCTCCTTCGATGACTGAGATAAAGCACCGGTATCAACGGTGCATTACAACATAATCGTAACCGCGCCGGGTCTGACAGACAGTGCAAGTGTCCATGCTGTTGTCTGCACTCGGCACGATAGCAATTTTGAAAGCCTTGGCTTCTACGAAATGTCGCAGACAGGTTGCGCAGAGGGTTCGGATGGACTTGATCATTTCCGGGGTCAGTTCCATCTCCTCGTAAATCTCCTGTTCGCGCACCGTAGGATTCAACTCGTCCATTTGAGTAGTCCTCCGTGTTAGTAAAGGTGATTAGCGAATAAATATGTAAAAGAACAGGAGTGACCGGAGACCGAAAGGAGCATCCGGTCACTCCTGATAAAATATGTTCAGGTCTCGCATATTCGCCCTCGGCTCCCTGCGAGTGGGGCATAAACATCTGGCAGCGGACTTGTACCGCTTCATTGGCATTTCAGCCACCCCGTCTGCTTTGTGACCGGGCCGCGAATTACGGAAGTATCATTATCGGAGTACCAGATGACGGAACTATTCAGTTTTCAAGGACCATGAAATCGGACGCTTTGCCCTGCGGCAGATGCCGCTTGGGAAATTGTCCCTTCACTTGGTAGCCGACGAAAATGGTCATTCTGCACCCTAAAATTAAAAGTTCTTCAAAAAATTAGTGATTTTAATAATTCGCTTACTAATGTTCTGGTGAGCGATGCCATAAGCTTTAGATAATTCAACCGTGCTATAACCCTCATAGATGTAGAGTGTTAAGAGTTCAAGATCCTCATCGGACAGCTTTTCAAGTGCCGACAGAAGATGCTCGTCCTCGATTTCACCGATCCATACAAATTTACTCTTAGTTTCGTGATAGGTATCCTTTGTGGTAATGGCCTCCCGATAGCGCAACATCAAGGGAGATGCTTCTTCCTCGGAACTTTCATACGCAGGAGCAGTGAATTCCTGCGTCCGCTCGACGAAGGTACGCTCTGAATTGAACTGCTGACGGTCATAGTCGTACATCTTCTGGATGGCATCTTCCGTCATTCCCGCAGCCGCGTACTCAATACGCAGCTTTTCCCAGTGTGCTTCAAACTTCTTCAACTCATAGCCCTTATTAAAAGACATCGTAAACCTCCAAATTTTCGATAAAGCGTAAAAAGTCGAAAATTTGGAAGGCTACGGATATTTCGCCGCTTGGGGCATCCACGAAAAACGGAC
>OJOP01000338.1_pt1 | contig 32317 bp, 28 predicted proteins | sample 1598161 | NCBI WGS metagenome assembly OJOP01 (sample SAMN01915206, study PRJEB22387) | human gut metagenome | isolation source: stool | host: Homo sapiens | place: USA | reverse complement strand
GGGGTCACGCCTGCAACGGCAGAGAATGACGGCACATATGACGGAACATACGGGCGAAAGATTTACGGGCCTGTCCCAGATGATATCAAAGCGCTGCTCAAGAAAATCGGGCTGGGTGCATCAGAATGCGGAAACACGCTCGGCGAACTTTTTCAAAAATGGGGGGTCCAGTAATGTGGAGGTTCTCCCATCACCGCAGTCGGAAGCTTGCTATAAAAAAGCAGCCGGTCAAGATCGGCGGCATTCCGATTTATCCATATCTGCTGCATGACCGGACCACATTTATGAGTGCGCTTCCTGCGATTGCGCTTCTGCGGCATATCAAGCGGACAAACGCGCCGATCCTGCAAATCTTTTTCGAGACGGACTATGCCTGCGGCGATTCCGGCCAACCGGCAACTGGCCTTTTCCGAAGTTTGGTTCTGATGCTGCTGGGCGGTATGCGCATCGGCGTCGGCGAACCGGACGACCAGCGTATGCGGCACGTTGATCTTGTGGTAAACCACAAGTCGCGCAGGCTGATCGGGCTGGTCATTCACACTCCGGAGCGAGACTATTTTGTGACGCCGCAGCTGTTTGAACGGCTGGCTCCGGTTCTGACCGCAGAAAACGGCTTCGAGAAAGCGGAGGTTTCAGATGCTGGTCACGCATGATATGCTGGAAAAATCCACGCCGGTCTGCATTGCGTTCAATCATATGCCATGGGACTACCTTGCCGTTGCCAGACTGGACATCGGCGGGCAAAGAAAACACTTCATTTGGAAGACGAATTTTAAAAAACGGTTTGAATGGGACGGCTCATTCAACGCGCAGGGAGGTGAAATGCTCCGGATCACGCTCAATATGCTGCATGACGCCGGGTATTTGGGCCTTCCGGAAAGCTGGAAGCCCGGAGACGAAGACGACGGACAGCCGCCTGCATGGTTTGAACTGAAACAGGAAGCAGAGCAGCACCGGGCGGAGGTCGCGGCGCAGGCCCGGCAGCAGACTGCAAAAACGGCGATCTACACATTTTCACGGGAAAATGAAGACGGTACACGGACAACGGTTCGGGTACGGGCCGCAAATCAGACGGCAGCACGGGAAGCCCTGAGTCAGACGTTTCTGAACCGCGCAACGCTCTGTACGGTGCAGGACGGCGAACGATACGAACTGTGAAGCGGCCAGAGTCGTATCAGAACGGAAAAATTCAAATACCCCCGAAAAGTCGGGCGGAAACCGCAGGAGTCCGGCACTGTGCCGGGCTTCTGCTTTTATAAGGAGTTTTTTATGGCAATCGAAGATTTTGTCCGGGATTTTAACCGACGCCTGGACGATGCAATCGGAAGGGCAATGGAAGGCGACGTAGCCGATGCTGTCCGCGCGGCGATTGTATCAGCGGTTGAGTCCGAGGTCTACAGCGAGAAGGTTTATAAGCGCAGTGAAGATCATCCGTATATCCGACGGGATGACACCGGCGAACCCGGCGGCTTGCAGGACTGGAACGTGATGGAAGCAAAATATGACCCGTCAACTATGACGCTGGAGGTGCAGGACAGGAGCCGGGACCGGGACAGCGGACGGCTGATCGCGCCGGTCGTGGAAAGCGGCAAGGGCTATCAATGGAAGAAGTCGGCGATTTACAAAACAAAGCAGGCACGCCCGTTCCATCAGAAAGCGCAGGAGCTTGCAATCGGAACCGGGCTTGTGCGGGATGCGCTGGCAAAGTCTCTGACGGAAAGCGGATTCAAGGTGAAGGAGTAATATAAGAATGGCAAATAATGAAAACACAGTACAGATTCAGGTAGAGGTTCTGCGTGCACAGCTTGATGAGCTTATTGCGGACATAAACAGCCTGAAAAATCAGAAGATTTCTGTAAAGGTAGACACGGCGGGCGCGGCAGCGCTGGAGCAGCTTTCTGATGCCGTTCAGCAGATGCGCACCGGCTTGCAGGAACTTGACGCGCAGCTTGGGCAGAATGCAGCGGCCTTTTCTGGCATGGGCAATTCTGCGCAGGCGGCGGTGCAGGCGCTTTTGCAGTATATTTCGCAGGTCAATCAGGCTGCTTCGGCAGAAATGCAGGCGCTGGCTGTCCGCAGGCAAACAACGGCTGCGACGGAAGAACAGGCTTCTGCGGCGGGGACTGCTGCGCAGGCGGTTTCACAGATGGCAGATGCGCAGAGACAGGAATCGGACGCTGACGCACAGTTTCTTGCGCGGCTGACCGCCGGAAACAGCGCGTTGGAAGACCGCGCAGGCCAGATTCGGCAGTTGATCGATCTGTATGCGCAGATGCAGCGAATCCGTGCTTCCGGTGCGGCCGGGCAGAGCGTCCCCATGCTGGAGGCGGGCGATTACGAGGTGTTTGGTCAGGGAACGTCACACGGCCCAACGGCAGCGCAGGGGCCTGTGATCGACGTGGACTGGACAGATGCTGCGCGGGGTGCACGGGAGTATGCAGGCGCGGCGTCAGATGCGGCAGACGCGACCGGACAGGCCGTGACGCAGAGCGACGGTCTGGTTGATTCCTTCGGGCGGTTGTTCCCGCAGCTTGCGGTCTGGCAGCTTACACGGGATGCTGTGAACGCGCTTGTGCAGGAATTGAAGGCTGCGCTGGAAACCATGAAGGATGTTGATACCGAACTGACGGCCATTCAGAAGGTCACAAACAATACCGATGCGCAGATGTCGAAGATCGGAGAGCACGGCTATGACGTAGCATCCAAATACGGCGTCTCGGTTACGGACTATCTAAGCAGCGTCGGTTCATTCTCCAAAGCCGGTTATAAAGAAATGTCGGAGGACATGGCGGAACTTGCGACAAAAACGCAGCTTGTCGGAGATGTGAATGCCGATACTGCAAATAAGTTCCTGCTGTCTGCCGATGCAGCGTTCAAACTGGAGGGCAATGTTGCGGCGCTGTCGAAGGTGCTGGACGCGGCTAATACAATCGAGAACGAATATGCGACCGAGATTCAGAAAATCGCCGAGGGCTTCCCGCTCGTCGCGAACGTTGCATCGATGGCAAACATGACCGCAGAGCAGCTGACGGCGGCACTCGGCACGATCACAGCCGCAACGCAGGAATCCGGTTCTATGGCGGCCCGCGCCATGCGTGCACTGATCCTGAATATCATGGGCGATACCGAAACCGAACTGGAAGACGGCATCACATGGACAAAGGATGAGATCGAGAGTCTGAGCCAGATCCTCTGGACGTATTCGGAAGACGCCATGAAAGCGGCGCAGGCTACAGGCAGCATTGTAAATCCCATGGAGGCCGTCGCGGGTCTTGCAAAGGCGTACAAAGAGGGCGTTCTGACGCAGGCCGAGCTTGCACAGATTGAGTCCGATCTTGGCGGCAAACTCCGTACAAACCAGCTCAACGCACTCATCGAGAACTATGATATGTACGCGGAAATGCTGGACAAGGTGACAACTTCTGCCGGAAGCGCCGACCGCGAGATCGGCACCATGCTCGATTCATGGCAGAGTAAAGCGAATATCCTTGACAACAAGTGGACGGAGCTTGTCAATCACATGATCGAGACAGAATCTGTGAAGGGCGGGCTTGAGACTGTGACCGAACTGGTGGAGCTGCTGGACACGGACCTCGGCCATATAATCCTGACGCTTGCTGCTGCTGAAACCGGTGTATTCGCCATTGCAGCGGCTGTCAAAAGCTTTCAGCGGGTCGGCTCCGTGCTCCAGCTCGGTTCGCTCAGTCCGTGGCTGCTTGGAATCGGCGCAGCCATTACCGGTATCGTCGTCGCAATCCAGGCAGCGCAAAAGGCCTATGACGCAGCGCATCCGTCGTCTGAAAAACTCAATCAGGACTGGGAAGAAAATCGGTCGGCGATCCAGAAAACGAAAGAAGCGCTGGAGGAATATACGGATAAGCTCCGGGCGCTCGAACAGGTCGAACCTGCGGACAGAACGGGGCAGTGGCAGGACGAGTATGCACAGCTTTCCAACAACAAGGAAATCGCGGAGGCTTATCTGGATATCCTTGAAGAAATTGCAAAGCATACGGGAAAAAAGCTGTATGGAGCCGGTCATATTACCGGATATTCAGGGAATAACTCGGTCATAGAAAACTATGATGATACCGGAAAGAAATACTATACTTCCAAAATCAGCGGTGCGGCAATTTCAAATGAAACGGTATCTGCCGCGCGGGCAAATTACAATTCAGAACTTGCCGCAGCCAACGCGATTGCAAAGACGATCCCGAATTTCGACTGGGGCAAGCTTGAAGGCTTGACGGAATCTCAGGCTTTGGAGAAAATGCTTTCCATGCTGGGAACCTTCGGAATCCAGATCAGCGCTGTAGTGGAAAGTACCGATGAAGCGTTTGCAAAGGTGGATGAATGGGCTTCGTCTTACGACAAGCTGACGGATGCACAGAAGAAAAATGCCCAGCAGTATCTTGCCGACCTGCAAAACATGATTCAGACAAAGGAAGTGAGCGACGAGCAGGCAGACGCTTATCTGCGCCTCGCCGCGGCTGCGCAGGAAATTGAAGTTTCATCACTGTCCGCCGGAGACGCGATTCAATTCATTGCAAATAATACCGGGCTGACGGTTGAGGAATCCGCAAAACTGGCTGATGAACTCGGATATATCGACAGCGCAAACACCAGACTTGCGCAGGGCTTTGTACAGCTTGCAGACGGAACGTGGGAATATCGGAGTGCCTGCGAAAAAGCGGCGGACGGTACATGGAAGCTTAAAAATGCAGAGGATGGGGCCGCCGACAGCGCAGACGATATGACTGGCGCGCTTGGAGATGTCGAGGTCGCGACCTATGACGCAAACACCGCCGCTGCAAAACTTACGAAGTCCCTGTTCGACGCAAACGGAAAATTGACCGAGCACGCGAAAAAGGCGCTCACCACAAATACGGCCCTTGCAGATCTGGCGAAAAAAGAGCTGGAACTGCAAAATGCGGCTGCGACGGCAAACTATAATAACCTGATCGCGCAGATTCAGACCGTCGGTTCCTCGGCAATTATTACGTCTCAACAGATTCAACAGATGATCGGCCTGATTCCCGGCATGACCTCCAACACATGGTCGGCTGAGAATCAGGAATTCAATATGCGCCGGCTTTTCAATCAGCAGACGGGAAAGAACTGGAAGAAGGACGCGGAAGACTATGCACAGTGGTCTTCTCAATACCTGCTGAAGAAGTCCTCTGAGTACTATAAAAAACAGCAGGAAGAGTACAAGAGGCAGATGGAGGAGCTTTCAAAGTACACCTCCGACTATACCGGAACTTCAACCGATGTTGGCGGCAGCTCCACCGATGCAAATCTTGAAGCGCACAAGCAGAAGGTCGAGTTGCTGAAATCCGAGCTGACTTTGCTGGAAAAGCAGAATGCCAGCGAGGATTCGCAGAAGGACAAAATGCGGCAAATCCAGCAGGCGCTCCATGCGCAGGCGCAGTATCTGCGGTCCATCGGCGGCAGTCAAGCAGACATCAACGCGCTCTCTGCTGAATGGTGGGAGTGGCAGGAAAAAATCAATGGCACTCTGAAAAGCACAGATGATCTGCTGAACGAACTGCAAGACGTTATGGCGGACAAGCTTTCCGACCTTTCTGAGCAGCGACAAAATGAACTGGACGAAATCGACAAACAGATCGAGTCGCTTAAACAGGAGAAGGAAACTCGCGACGAGCAGCTTACGCTAGAGGAAAAAATTCTCGCAGTCCAACAGGCACAGGCCAAGCTTGCTAACGCGCAGAACGAGCGGACCGTCCGGCAATTTAATGCCCGTACCGGTCAATGGGAGTGGGTGGCTGACCAGAAGGAGGTTGACAGCGCACAGGAAGCCTTGGACGAGGCCAAGAAAGACCTTGAGGACTTCAAGGCGAACATGGCTTATGAGGCCGCACTGGCCGAACTGGAAGCGCAGAAGAAAACGATCAACGAGCGGTATGACGATCTGGAAACGGCCTACAAAGATTTTTTGAAATCCATCAAGGAGAAGACACGCGGCATTGGCGAGATCTTGCAGGATATCTGGAAAAACGCAACGCCGGAACTCCGTCAGATCATTCAGGAAAACGCAGAGCTTTTCAAACAGTTCGGATTCGATGTGTCGCAGCTTTCCGACGCCGTAAATGACACTGCCAAGAAATTGTACGGTATCTCCAAGAATGGCGATAAGTACGAAATCGGCAGCGATAAGGGCTTGGATTTCATCAACAATAAGCCTGCCGGTTCTACAATGACAGGCGGCGATGGCTCCACATGGACGAAGAATGAGGACGGAACAGTCACAATCGTTGATAAGGACGGCGTTACCTACACTGTATATCCAAACGGCGGTTCTGGTGGAACAGAAGATTCTACCGGTGGCTCGGCTTCTGGCCCCAAATACAGTGGCACCGTCTTTGCAAAACGATTGGACGGAAAGGGCGATGACTACAAGATTTCCAGCGCGGACGGCCTGACTTTCCTGAACAATGCACTCGCCGGTGAGAAACTGGACGGTGGCGATGGTTCCCATTGGGTGAAAAACGCAGACGGGACAACATCCATCACAGACAAGTATGGCATTGCATACAAGGTCTACGACCAGGGCGGAATCCTGCACGGCATGGGCGGCATCAAAGCCACGATGCAGGACGAGGGAATTACCCCACCGGATGTAACGGCTATGTTGAAGAAACACGTCCTGACACCAGTTGAGGACAGAAACTTCAGCCAGAACATGGACCAGATCAGATGGATGATGGCAAGCAACGGTATGAGTGCGAACGAAGTCCACAACGCCTCTTATGACAGCCATAACATCGGCACGATGATTGCAAAGCAGATCAACTGCACCATCAACGGCATGAAGGTTTCCCCGCAGGAGGCCCATGCGCTGACGCTTGAAAAGCTTGCGAATATTGCGCACAACCTCGGAAATTTCTCTTAACCACAGATGCAGAAACAGCGCAGGAGAACAGTGATTTTCCTGCGCTGTTTTTGCCCCGTGTGGGTTTTGGTGCGGGTTTTTCAAAAAATGCAGAAAATCGGCACACCGGACAGGTTGCTTGTTTTGACGATAAAAATTCGCAAAAGCAAAGAAAAAGACTGGAAATCATTCGATTTCCAGTCTTAATCATTTGGTGGAGATAAGCGGGATCGAACCGCTGACCTCATGACTGCCAGTCATGCGCTCTCCCAGCTGAGCTATACCCCCATCGGCGGAATTATTCTATCAGATCTTTTCGGAAATTGCAAGTGTTTTTTTCGGAAATCCGAAAAAAATCTGTGCGAATGTGTGGGAGTCATGTACGGTCAGTCGTTTCGAGCAGTTGGAGAACGTGGGCCTTGGCGGAAAACAGAGTGTAAAGATCCGCTTCGGCGTTTTCAGAGCAGACGAGCAGATGCGCTGTTTCGGAAGCGGCGGCATCCGCTGCGGAAACCGGGGAAGCCGGCGCGTAGAAGGCGCAGTAGCCGTCGGGAGCCTCTGCATTGGCGGATAGGAGCGCGAGGAGCGTTTTCTGGCAGGTGAGGGCGCAGAGCGCGTCGTTTGCGCGCGCAAGCGCGGCAGAGATATCTTCTTCATCCTCCCCGGCGGTGACACCCAGCGCGTGACCTGCGGCGAGCAGTTCAAAAATCAGCGACGGGTCGGAGCGGATCTCCGCTTCTGTCAAGAAAAATGTTCCATGCAGATTGTAAGTTTCCAGCGCTGCCATGCTGTCGCGCATGGTTTCGCTGCCGGTGAAAGCAAGATAGACAGTCGCGGGCTTTTTCTCGGTTGCGGGCTGCTCCTGCGTCCCCTGCGCGCCGTTGTTGGGGCGGTCGGTGGGCTTTTCCTGGGGCTGTGAGCCGCTCTGGCTCTGCCGGACGCGGTAGGCAATCAGATTTTCGGCCTTCTCAACAAACAGGGAATCGTCATAGACCTCGCTGCCATCGGTAAAGCGCAGGATCTGATAGCCGCCTGCGGATTCCAGCATCGTGGTCTTGAGGCCGAAATGTGAGGCGCAGAACGTGAGCGGCAGGTAGAGAATACCGCCGCGGTACAGCACGTTTGCGGTCGAGACGCTGCCGCTTTCGTCGCTGACGGTTCCGGCAGCAAGGTCGAAGATCATCTGGCGGGTGCGGCTGAGCAAAACATAGGTCTGCTTGGTCTGATTGTATGACGGCGTAACGCCGCACGGCTGGCTGTCGAAGACCTGATAGGGCACATAGAGCGTGCCGCCGGAGTAGGTCGGGAACACACTCAGCGTCAGGGGGATGGTGTCGTTGACGGCGACGAAGAACAATTCGCCATCGGCAAGCGCAGGCGAGCACAGGCATACAGTCAGCACAAGACACAGCAGAAAGCAGACCCATCTGCGCAGCTTCATTCCCTCGCCGCCTTTCTTCTTAAGATTCTTACACAGTATACCATAAATCGCGGATAAGAGCAAGGATTTCAGTTGCTCTGTAAAAAAGAGTATGATATACTAATCTGAAATCAGAGTTTGCGGAGGAGCGCGCCATGGAACGGATCGTAAAGGAAAACTATTATCTGGACATTGCCGAGACGGTGCTCGAACGTTCGACGTGTCTGCGTCGGCAATACGGCGCGATCATCGTCCGCAACGACGAGATTGTCGCAACCGGGTATAACGGCGCACCGCGCGGGCGGAAAAACTGCTCCGACCTCGGCTACTGCGTGCGCGAACAGATGCGTGTGCCGCGCGGGGAGCGGTATGAACTCTGCCGCAGCGTCCATGCCGAGGCAAACGCCATTATCTCCGCTTCCCGCAACGAGTGCATCGGAGGGGACATTTATCTCGTCGGCCACGACGCGAAGACAGGGGCGATCTTGTCCGATGCAACCTCCTGCTCCATGTGCAGGCGCATGATCATCAACGCAGGACTGCGGCGCGTGGTTATCCGCAACACAGAGACAGAATTCACGGTCGTTTCGGTACAGGACTGGATCGATCAGGACGATACCTTGGAACCGTAAGCATGAAACTGGGAAATTTGGAAATCACGGGCGATCTGGTGCTTGCGCCGATGGCGGGGGTAACGGATCTGGCGTTCCGCACGATCTGCGCGGAATTGGGCGCGGCGGTGACGGTGACGGAAATGGTTTCGTCTCGAGCACTGATCTATCAGGATAAAAAGAGCAGAAGCCTGCTCCACAAAACACCCATCGGCGTCTGCGGCGCACAGATCTTCGGCAATGACCCGTCTGTGATGGCGGACGGCGCAGTGCTGGCGCTGGAAGCGTCGGGCGCAGATTTTATAGATATCAACATGGGCTGCCCCATGCCGAAGATTGTGAACAATGGCGACGGAAGCGCCTTGATGAAGGACCCGGAAAAGGCGGCGCGCATCGTCGAGGCTGTTGTGAAGGCGGTGCCGGTGCCGGTCACGGTCAAGATGCGCAAGGGTTGGGACAAGGGCTCATGCAACGCGCCGGAGTTGGCTGTGATGCTTGAACAGGCCGGCACAGCGGCAATCGCCATCCACGGCAGGACGAAGACGATGCTCTATTCCGGCGTCGCCGACTGGGACTGCATCCGGGCTGTCAAGGAAGCCGTGGAGATTCCCGTGATTGCCAACGGCGATATTTTCACGGCGGAGGATGCAGTCAAATGCAAGTCGCGCACGGGCGCGGATATGCTCATGCTGGGCCGAACGACATTCGGCGACCCATGGGTGTTCCGGCAGGCGCAGGCCGCGCTGCGCGGCGAGACCGTGCCGGAAACGCCGCCGCTTTCCGAGCGGGTCGATACAGCCCTGCGGCAGTTCCATCTTGCGGCGCAGGACAAGGGCGAGTATATCGCCTGTCTGGAGGCGCGGAAGCATTTCGCGTGGTACCTGCGCGGCGTTGCGCACAGCGGCTATTATAAAGAAAAAATTTCGGCGATCTCCTCCATGGAGGAAATCGAACAAATCGCAAGCGGGATAAAGAGAGATTTGAGGTGAAGCCCTTGCAGGATGACAGCCTAATCCGCAGAGCGGCCGCGCAGGACGCGGCTGCATTTGAACAGCTGATGCTGCTGCATCAGAAACCGGTCTATAATATCTGTTACCGCATGGCGGGAAATGCCGAGGACGCGCTTGATCTGTCGCAGGAGGTGTTTCTGAAGCTGTGGCGAACGCTGGCGCAATATCAGTTTGACGCGGCATTTTCCACTTGGCTCTACCGGCTGACGCAGAATGTCTGCATTGACTTTTTGCGCAAACAGAAGCGGCAGCAGCACGTTTCGCTCACATTTTCCGACGACGAGGACGAGGGAAAGGAACTGTCGGTTCCGGACCCTGAACCGCTGCCGGAAGAACGCGTGATCTTCAACGAAAAACAAGAGGCCATCCGGGCCGCCATGAACGCACTGCCAGTCGATTTCCGTGAGATTCTGGAACTTCGCGTGGTGCAGCAGCTGCCGTATGAGCAGATTGCGCAGATCATGGATCTTCCAGTCGGGACAGTCAAGTCGCGGCTGGCGCGGGCGCGGCTCCAGCTGAAAAAAAGATTGGACGCCGGGAACTTTTTTGAAACCGGTACGTCTAAACATTCGGAATAAACAGGAGGTGGGCGAGCCATGAACTGTGAAAACGCGCTGGAACTTATGAACCGGGAGTTGGACGAGGCGCTGACAGAATCGGAATCGGCAGCACTGCGGACCCATCTGGACGCCTGCCCGGACTGCCGGGAAACATGGCGGCAGCTGCACGAGTTGGACGCGCTGCTGCAGGATGGCGAACTGGAGCCGCCTGCGGCGCTGCACGACGGTGTGATGCAGGCGATTCGGCAGGGGCAGAAAAGGAAGCCGCGCCGCGCCTGGCTTCCCGCTGCGGCCATTGCGGCGGCCGCAGCGCTCGTGCTGCTGGCGGGCAAGGTGGGGCTGATCGCGCTGCCGGGCTTTGAGCAGACCGACGTGATCTCGGTCAATATCGGCTCGGCGGTCGAGCAGATCTTTGCGCAGACCGGTGCGGAAGCACCGGACGAAGCCGCCGCACAGCAGGCGGCGGAGCTTTCCGCCGAGACAGGGCTGGACGTGCTGCTGGTGTGGGACAGAGGCGTTCCGTCCGAATTGGAACCGACTGCATATGAAGCGAAGCAAAACGGTGCCCAGCTGTACCGTGTAACAGGCCAGCTGGCGCAGACGATTCTGGACGAATATCGCGCGGCGGTCTATTCCCCCGACGACGTATTCTCAGATCTGCCGGAAAAAGAAGCGGCATATGTACTGGTGCTGCCGTAACAGAAGCGTCAGCACCGGAGATCCCCATTTGCATAATGGAAGCACTCTGAAATATGCAGCATATTCCATCCGTCATTTGCTTACACAAGTGCCGCCCCCCCTTACCATGCAGCGCATGGCAAGGGGAGGCTTTTTACGCGGCGTGTCCGTGTCAGCCCACAAGGGCTTGACAGAAGCACGAAAATGTGAAAAAATAAACGCAATACAAGGAAAGCAGGTGCCTTTAATGGAAGAAATGACGACCGGCCTGTGCCCGAATTGCGGGCATGCGCTGCAGATCCCGGCAGAACTGGAGAGTTTCTCGTGTATGTACTGCGGCGAGCGTCTGACGAAGCGGCAGCTTCTTACACAGGCGGCTGCGGCGCAGCGTTCGGATGAAGACTGTGCTGCAAGCTATGACCGCGCCGTGGCGCGGCTGGGCTGGTGCGTGAAGAACTTCCGCGGCTATCAGAAGAAGATCCTGCGCGACGCGTTTTTTGAGGCCTTTGAAACATATGAAACCGGCTGCGCGCCGGTCATTCAGGAACTGAACAACGGAATAACCCCCGAGCGGCAGACAGAACTGCTTGACCAGGCGGCCGAGGCGATGCTGGACGAACTTTCCGCAGGCTGGGAGAAGAAAACCGACATGGATGATGAAAAGATCATTCTGGCAATCTTCTTCGTGCCGATGGTGCGCAAGCTTCAGCTGCCGGTCAGCGAGGAATTTGTGACACTGCTGCAGAAAAAGTGGGTCGAGCGGTATCCGAAATCCCCGTTCTATTTGGGCGACTACGACTCTATTTCCGGCGGCTTCCGCAAAAAGTTCCTCGGTCTGTGCTTCATCACGACCGCCGTCTGTCAGGAACTCGGCAAGCCGGACAACTGTGCGGAACTCACTGCCTTCCGCGCCTTCCGCGACGGCTATCTTGCGTCGCAGCCGGACGGCGAAGCGCTCATCCACGAGTACTATAATATCGCGCCGGGCATCGTGACGTGCATCAACACCTGCTCAGACCGCCATACGACCTACGCCCGCATCCGCGAGGAGTATCTGGCCCCGTGTTATGAGGACCTGCTGGCCGGCCGCAATGCGCGCTGCAAGACGCGCTATGTGCAGATGGTCCGCGATCTGGAACAGGAATATCTGAGTTGACACCGATCCCGCCGCAGGCGCCTCAGCCTTGCGGGGCTCAGCAGTGAATCTCAATCGAACGGAGACATTTTTATGGACGCAGTCGCGCTGCAGCATGTAGAAAAATCCTATACATCTTATTCAAGCGAAATCGTCATCACTGGTCAGACGCGCCAGAGCCGCACGCGGCAGGTCCTGCGCGATCTTTCCGTGCGCTTCCCTATCGGGCAGCTTACGGTCATCGTTGGCCGCAGCGGCTGCGGCAAGAGTACGCTATTAAAGCTTCTGGCCGGGAAGGAGCAGCCGGACGCGGGACAGATCGACATGCCGCAGGGCTGGCACAGCGCGCTCCTGAGCCCGGACCCATATGTCATCACATGGACAAACGTGCAGCGAAATGTTGCCATGGCCTGCGGCGTAGGAAAGACGCCGGAGGAACGGTATGAAAAGGCCGCTGATTTTGTTCGGCTTGTCGGCCTACAGGACTACGCCGACCTCACCCCGCCAGAACTTTCCACGGGCATGAAGCAGCGGCTTGGTCTTGCGCGGGTGCTGGCCAGTCAGGCGCAGCTGCTTTTGATGGACGAACCGTTTGCCTCGCTGGATTTTCTGACGCGCGGCGAACTGCAATCGCAGCTGCTCGCCATCCAGAAAAAGCTTCCGCGCACCATCGTCCTTGTCACGCACCAGTTGGAAGAGGCGCTGCTCCTCGGGCAGAAAATCGTCGTCATGCACCCGGACAGCACCATCCGCGAATTTGATCTGTCTGCCCTTCCCTACCCGCGTGATGTGGAGCAGCCCGCGCTGCGCGCGCTGAAGTCCGAGATTACAGACGAATGCCGCAGGCCCAGCACATCCGCATAAAAAACAGGAAAAACCGCCGGTTCCCACATGGGGACCGGCGGTTTCTGGACGATGGAGATCAGACCTTTTCCTTGACCTTTGCGGCCTTGCCAAGACGGTCGCGCAGATAGTACAGCTTTGCGCGGCGAACCTTGCCGTGACGGACGCACTCGACATCAACGACGTTGGGCGCGTGGATCGGGAAAACCTTCTCGCAGCCGACACCGTAGGAGATGCGGCGGACGGTGATGGATTCTTCGATACCGCCGTGCTTCTTGGCGATGACAGTGCCCTCGAAAATCTGAATTCTTTCGCGGGAACCTTCCTTGATTTTGACATGAACGCGAACGGTGTCGCCGACCTGAACTTCGGGCAGCTCCTGCTTCATGTATTGGCTGGTCAGAGCCTTCATGAGATCCATAATTGTGTCCTCCTTCAAATTAAGAACGTTCATACCGCAAGGAAATGCCGCTGCACCTTCGTGCCGGCTGCGGCAGAGGACCATCCTTTTCACAGACCAATGTATTCTAGCACACGAACCGCAGAAAATCAAGCGTTTTTTCAGGAAAATCCGCTTGTTTTTATCTGTTCCGCGCTCTATAATAATGTCTGCCATATTGTCTGTAAAGGAAGCGAATGCCATGGCGTCCAGAAAACGAATCGTTCTTTGCTATATCCTCCTGCAGGCCAGCTTCTGGGGCATGATCAGCTCCATCTGCGCCTATCAAGCCGCGATCGTCCTCGACCGGGGCTTTACGACCGGACAGGCCGGAATCTTCTGCGCGCTGTGCTATCTGGCAAGCCTGTTTACACAGCCGGTCATCGGCGGCTGGGCTGACCGGCACCCGAGCGTCCCCATCAAGCGGCTGCTGATCATCATGCTGCTGCCCGCCGCCGCGCTCAATCTTGTCTTTTATTTCACGCGCCCCGGCTTTCTGCTCACAGCGCTGATCATTTTCCTATTCGGCGTACTGGAAACGAACTCCTATCCGCTGATCGACTCGATGGGCATGCAGTATGTGAACGCAGGCGTGGAGATCCCCTACAGCTTCGCGCGGGATGGGGTCGCTGACCTACGCAGTTTTATGCGTCGTGACGGGCCTGCTGACGGCGCGGTTCGGCATGCAGACAGCGCTTCTGGCGCACTGCGCCGAGCAGCTTCTGCTGCTGGTCTGTCTGCTGGCGTTCCCGAGCATTCCGGCGCGTCTTTTGCCGCAGCCGCAGGCAAAGGCGGCCTCCGGCCATTCGATCTGGCAGATCTTAAAGAAAAACAAGGTCTTTACGCTCATGCTGATTGCCTGCTTCTTCGGCATGATGGGCGTGATGCCGATCAGCAATTTCCTCGTCTCGCTTGTAAACAGCCACGGCGGCGGCAGCACAGCGCTCGGCGTCGCGCAGTTTTTGATGGCCGCCTCGGAGCTGCCGTCGGCACTGGTGTTCGGGCTGCTACAAAAAAAGATGAGCAGCGCGAAAATCCTGCTGATCTCGATCATCTTCATGGTGGTCAAGCCGCTGCTGATCCTCGCGTCCGGCTCGCTTGGCATGCTGCTGGCCGTACAGCCGGTGCAGATGCTGGGCTACGGCCTGTTCTTCCCTGCCTCAGTCTATTTTGCCAATGAATCGGTCTCCCCTGCCGACCGGGTACAGGGCCAGTCCATCCGCACAATTCTCGCCATCTCGCTCAGTACGCTGCTGGGCAGTCTCGTCTCCGGGTATCTGATCGACCTCGGCGGCACGACGCTCATGCTCTGGTTCTCGACCGGCTGTGCGTCCATCGGCGTGCTGATTGCGCTCGGTGCGCTGGCTGTGCAGAAAAAATCAGTGCGCGTGTAAGCCTCCGGAGGTTCCCATTATGTCCAACATTCTTGTTTTTGTATTAGAACTCATCGGCACTGTCGCGTTTGCCGTTTCCGGCGCCATTGTCGGCATCAAAAAGCAGATGGATCTGCTCGGTGTGATCGTCCTCGGCGTCTGCACGGCGGTCGGCGGCGGAATTGTCCGCGACCTCATTCTCGGCATCACGCCGCCCGCGACGTTTCAGGATCCGGTCTACACACTCACGGCGGCCGCCGTGTCCGTTCTCATGTTCCTGCCGCATGTGCGCGCCCGTGTCGGGCGGCATGAGCCGGTCTTTGACCGGCTTCTGCTGGTGATGGACGCGGTCGGCCTTGGCGTGTTCACGGTTATCGGCGTCCAGTGCGCATACCGGCAGACGGAACACTATACGCTGTTCCTGACCGTTTTCGTCGGCCTCATTACCGGCGTGGGCGGCGGCGTGCTGCGCCTGCTGGCAGCATATTACCACTGGAGCCTGCCGAAGTCTGACTACCACGACGATACGCAGACTCCCACTGCACTGCGGAACTGACAACTCAGAAGCTGGAGAAATCATGATGACAAATAAAAAGTTGAATTATCTCGAAGTTGGAAAAGAAGCGGCAATCTTGACCGCAGCGGTGGCAATCATTGCGGCGGCAGTCTTCTTTTTTCTATCTCCAAGCCACACCTCTGTCAGCAGCATATCCGGTCTTGGAATCGTGCTGTCCAATTTTATTCCGCTTCCACTGTCAGCCATCACAATGATTTTGAATATCGTCCTTCTGATCATCGGCTTCCTGACCTGCGGCAGAGAATTCGGAGCAAAGACCGTCTATACAAGCATCACGCTCCCGCTGTTTCTAGGACTGTTTGAAATCCTGTTTCCGGATTTTGAATCCATGACCGGCAGCCAAGAGTTGGACGTACTCTGCTATATTCTGGTCGTCAGCATCGGTTTGAGCATCCTTTTCAATCGGAACGCATCGTCCGGCGGACTGGATATCGTGGCAAAAATTCTGAACAAATACCTGCGCATGGATTTAGGAAGAGCCATGTCTCTGTCCGGTATGTGCGTGGCACTGTCCGCAGCGCTTGTCTACGACAAGAAAACCGTGGTTCTGAGTATCCTCGGCACATATTTCAACGGGATTATTCTGGATCATTTCATTTTCGACCACAACAAAAAGCGCCGCGTCTGCATCATCACCGAAAAGGAGGAGGCGCTGCGGCAGTTCATCATCAACGAACTGCACAGCGGCGCCACGATCTACGAGGCCATTGGCGCATACAATTTGCAGAAACATAACGAGATCATCACCATCGTCGATAAAAGCGAGTACCAGCGGCTGATGACCTTCATCAACCGCGAGGACCCAAAGGCGTTTATTACGGTCTATAACGTCTCCAATATGCAGTACCAGCCGAAGATCTGGAAAAAGTGACAATTTAGAATTTCAGGAGGCAGCTATGCTGAACAACAAAGGATTTGACCTGTGGGCAGATGGATATGACAAAAGTGTCGGTCTTTCTGACGAAGCGAATACCTACCCGTTTGCCGGATACAAAAAGGTACTTGCCGCAATTTTTCAGACTGTCATGCAGACCCCAAACGCTTCTGTGCTGGACATTGGGTTTGGAACTGCCGTGCTGACGGCAAGGCTGTATGAACAGGGCTGCACCATTTACGGACAGGATTTCTCGTCCAGAATGCTCGAACTGGCGTCCGAAAAAATGCCGGGCGCGCATTTATATCAGGGCGACTTTACGCAAGGTCTGGTAGAACCGCTGCAAAACCCCCGCTATGACTATATTGTCGCAACCTATGCGCTGCACCATTTGACAGACACGCAGAAGGTCGTATTCCTGTCCGCGCTGCGCGGCTGTCTGAACGAAAACGGAAAAATTCTGATCGGCGACGTTGCGTTTGAAACCCGCGACGCTCTGAACCGGTGCAGGCAGGAAGCGGGAGCGCATTGGGACGACGATGAAATTTATTTTGTCGCGGAAGAAATAAAAAAGGATTTTCCAGACCTTTTATTTACGCAGCTATCCCCCTGCGCCGGTGTTCTGACAATCAGCAAGTGATTTGTAGGGGCCGACGACTCTGTCCACCGTGCGCAGAGAGCACCTGTTCTACAGAAATCCCCCAGTGCCCCGTATGCACTGACATATTGCAATGTAGGGGCCGATGCCCACATCGGCCCATTGGGAAGTTACGAATTCGCCGCAGATTTCCGTAGAAACAGTGCATTCTGCCGGGCCGATGTGGGCATCGGCCCCTACGGCGAATGGAGGAACAATATTTGGAGGGCTTATGAAACAGGTTCTTTTAAGCGCAGACGGCGAGATCAGCGTGTACTGTGTTCCGGATGCAGTGGCGGATGATCTCGAAACATACTGTCTGGAGTTCAGCTGTCATTGGCTGCACGAAAGCCCCGATGCTGCAAGGTATCGGGTGAAACGGGGTTCTGCGGTCGTGGTATGCTATACCGAAAAGGACTTTATCGAGTATCTGAACCGTTATATCTGCACAGATCCGTCTTCGCTCGTCACAACACTTCACAATGTATATTGCAAAGAGGAACTGCCGGAGAAATACCGCGGCCTGCCGTATTTCAATTTTTGACTTTAGAAAAACTCCTCCGTATGCCGCGGCATACGGAGGAGCGTTTTTTACTGTCTGGATTTCATCAGGGCACGCATTCTGGCTGAATGGTCGAGTTGGCGCTTGCGCATACGGAGGTTTTTCGGCGTGACCTCCAGCAGTTCATCGTCGGCAAGGTATTCCATGCACTGCTCAAGCGACAGAACCGTCGGCGGAACGAGGCGGATGGCGGCGTCGGAACCTGCCGCGCGCATATTGGTCAGCTGTTTTTTCTTGCAGACGTTGACGGCCATATCCTCATTGCGGTTGCACTGACCGACGATCATACCGGCATAGACTTCCACGCCCGGCCCGATGAACATCGAGCCGCGGTCCTGCACGCCGCCGATGCCGTAGGCGGTGGTCTCGCCGGTCTCGAATGCGACGAGCGAGCCGGTCAGACGGCGGGAGATCTCACCCTTGACGGGTGCGTAGCTGTCGAGCGTGGAGGCCATGATGCCTTCGCCGCGGGTGTCGGTGAGGAATTCGTTGCGGTAGCCGAACAGGCCTCTGGTCGGGACCAGGAATTCCAGCCGCATGCGGCTGCCGATCGGGGTCATGGAGACGAGATCGCCCTTGCGCTGGGAGATTTTATCGATCACGGAGCCGACGGAATTTTCCGGCACATCCGCGATCATGCGCTCAATCGGCTCGCAAAGCTTGCCGTCGATGGTCTTATTCAGAACGTGCGGCGTGGACACCTGGAACTCATAGCCCTCGCGGCGCATCGTCTCGATCAGGATAGACAGGTGCATCTCGCCGCGGCCTGCAACGTTAAAGGCATCGGTGCCCATCTCTGTCACATGCAGAGAGACATCCTTGAGCAGTTCTCTTTGCAGACGGTCACGCAGGTTGCGGGACGTGACGTATTTGCCCTCGCGGCCCGCAAACGGAGAATCGTTGACGGAGAAGGTCATTTCGATGGTCGGGTCGGAGATCTTGACGAATGGCAGCGGCTCAACGGTTTCCAGATCGCAGAGCGTACGGCCGATGGTGATATCCGAAATGCCGGAGAACGCGACGATCTCGCCGGCAGATGCCTGCTGGATGGGGCTGCGGCCAAGACCGGTAAACTCGTACAGGGCGACAACCTTTTCCTTCTTCTTGACGGACGGGTCGTGGTAATCGCAGACGATGACCTCCTGGTTCTGGTGGATCGTGCCGCGTTCGATGCGGCCGATGCCCATACGGCCGACAAATTCGTTATAGTCGATGGACGAGACGAGCACCTGAAGCGGCCCGTTTTCATCGCCTTTCGGGGGATCGATATAGTTGACGATTGTCTCAAACAGCGGGATGAGATCGGTGCCCTTGTCGTCGGGGCCGTAGGAGGACGTACCCTCGCGGGCGGAGCAGAAAATTGTCGGGGAGTCAAACTGTTCTTCGGTCGCATTGAGATCGAGCAGCAGTTCGAGGACCTCGTCCATGACCTCATGCACACGGGCGTCCGGGCGGTCAATCTTGTTGACGACAACGATAACCTTATGGCCAAGTTCCAGCGCCTTCTGCAGCACGAAGCGCGTCTGCGGCATGGGACCCTCCGCCGCGTCAACGAGCAGCAGAACGCCGTCAACCATCTTCAAAATACGCTCGACCTCGCCGGAGAAATCGGCGTGGCCCGGGGTATCGACGATGTTGATCTTATAGTCTTTATAATGGACAGCGGTATTCTTGGCGAGAATGGTGATGCCGCGCTCGCGTTCGAGATCGCCGGAGTCCATCACGCGGTCAACGACCGCCTGATTCTCACGGTACACGCCGCCCTGCTTGAGCATCTGATCGACCAGCGTGGTCTTGCCGTGGTCAACGTGCGCGATGATTGCAATATTCCGAATTTTATCCTGCGTCATACTTGGCGCCCCTTCCTTCTTTGCCTGAATAAAAATCTCACAAAAAAGAATTTTAACACAGACATCTTGGAAATACAAGATTTTTCTGCGAGAAAATCGTGCAAATTTGCCGCTTTCGTGTGGGATTTTTTGTGAAACCGCACAATCCGGCCTCGCAGCGCATACGATGAGGCGAAGGAGGGAGATCCCATGCAGCCACTTACGGAAAAACAGACGCAGCGGGTCTGGAGCCGCGTGATGAGCGCGCAGGCCGTGCCTGCTGCCCAGATGAACGAGCAAACCGGCTCCGGCAGCGCTGCGGCCGATTCCCTGACGCCCGAAAAGCTGCTTGAACTGATTGCGGACGAACGCAATGACAGCGCGCTCTATGCGCACCTCGCCTGCCGCATGAAGGGCAAGGCACAGGCGATGCTGCGTGAAATGGCCCGGCAGGAGGCCTGCCACGCGAAGCAATTCGGCGCGGTCTATTTTCTCAAGACCGGCAAAAAGGCCTGCCCCGGCAGGCCGGAAGCGCCGTGCGTCACCTGTATCAACGAGACGCTCCGCCAACGCTATTCCGAGGAGCACACCGCGCACGAGGCATATGAGACGCTTGCCGAGAACGCCGGAACGCACCGCTGCATGCTGCTGAGAATTGCTGAAGAGGAATGCGAACATGCGCAGATGATCCTGTGCATCCTGCAGACCTGTCTGTAACGCTCCATACACAACCGGCCCGCTGCAACATGCAGCGGGCCGCAGCCTTTCAAAACAGCCGCAGAAAATCATGCCTGTTCAGCAGTTCCTGTTTCAGCGTTGTGCACTTATTTCAGCTTCCACGCGAGGTCGTTCAGGAACAGTTCCTGCTCCAACCCCTCGACCGTGGTGTCCTTCGTGATGTGGACGAATTCAATTTCCATCATTCTTGCCCAGTCGCGCAGCTGCTCGGCAGTCACGTCGTAGCTCAGGACGGTGTGATGTGCGCCGCCCGCTGTGATCCAGCACTCGACGCCGGTGGTGAGGTCGGGCATCGCGCGCCACATGACTCTGGCGACCGGCAGGTTCGGCATGGGCATAATGGGCTTGACAGCCTCAATATCCTGCACGATGAGGCGCAGTCTGCCGCCCATGTCGATGAGGCTTGTGACAACGCCCTTGCCCGCTTTGCCCTCGAAGACGAGGCGGGCGGGGTCTTTTTCGTTCATGCCGATGCCGAGGAAGTGCGTCTCGATGCGCGGACGGCCGGCTGCCACGGACGGGCAGACCTCCAGCATATGCGCGCCGAGGGAATACTCCTGGCCCTTGACGAGATGATAGGTGTAGTCCTCCATGAACGCGGACGCGCCGTTGCCGTTTTCGCCCATGGCTTTCAGGATGGCGGTCATCGCTGCGACCTTCCAGTCGCCTTCGCCGCCGTAGCCGTAGCCCTGCGCCATGAGGTGCTGGGACGCGAGGCCGGGCAGCTGTTCCATGCCATAGAGGTCTTGGAACGTGTTGGAGAAGGCTTTGCAGCCCTCCGCATCCATCATCTTCTTCATAGCGATCTCTTCGCGCGCCTGATAGCGGATGGCAGCGATATCGTCGGTCGCAAAATCGTACTTTTCGCGGTAAACGGCCATGAGTTCGTCAATTTCAGCCTCCGTGACGGCGTTCATTTTCTTGACCAGATCACCGACGGCCCATGTGTTGACCTCCCAGCCGAGTTTCTTCTGGACTTCGACTTTATCGCCCTCGGTGACAGCCACGTTGCGCATATTGTCGCCGAAACGCATGACTCTCATGTTCTTCGAGACGGCGACGCCGATGGCGGCCTTCATCCAGCTGCCGATGCGGGCCTGCACATCCTCGTCCTGCCAGTACCCAGCGATAATCTTGCGAGGCTTGCGCAGGCGCGCGCCGATGAAGCCGTGTTCCCGGTCGCCGTGCGCGGCCTGATTGAGGTTCATGAAGTCCATGTCGATTTCTTCATTGGGAATCTCACGGTTATACTGGGTCGCAAAGTGCAGCCACGGCTTCTGGAGCATATCCAGGCCGTTGATCCACATTTTGGACGGGCTGAATGTATGGCACCATGTGACGATACCGGCGCAGGAATCATCGTAATTAGCCTCTTTTACGACCTGCGTGATCTCAGCGCTGGATTTGGCTGTGACCTTGTATTTGAGCGGATACGGCAGGACGGCGGACAGCTTCTGCGCCATCTCCTCCGCACGCCGTGCGACAGTCGTCAGAACATCCTCGCCGTAGAGCGTCTGCGAGCCGACGATAAACCAGAATTCATAATGTTTCATATTTGATATCTCCTATTGAAATACGGTGTAATGCCTGTAAAGGCGCTTATTCGTCCTTGTTTTTGCGCGACAGGACCAGACTTTGAATCACGAGGAACAGGCAGATCATGGCTGCGACTGTGATATTCGTCCACCATGCTTCATCAAGTCCCAGCGAGGAGACGATATTCTTGATCGTACTCAGGGACAAGACGCCAAAGAGCGTGCCGATGATGTTGCCGACGCCGCCGGTCAGCATCGTGCCGCCGATGATAGAGGACGCGATGGCGTTCATTTCCGCGCCGCTTGCGTGCGACGGGGAGCCAGAGCCGACATGCAGGAAGTACACAAAACCGCCGATGCCCGCGAGAATGCCGCAGATGAGGTGCGCAAGGAACTTCGTGCGCTTGACGTTGATGGCCAGCATATTGGCGCTGTAGCTGTTGCCGCCGACCGCGTAGACACTTCTGCCGAACTTCGTCCAGCGGAGCACCACAAACAAAACCGCCACAACCACCAGCGCCACCACAACGCCAATCTCCACATAGGCGGGAACATACGCACCAAGTTTATTGACGGAGCCCATACCGGGCACATAGATGCGCGTTTCCTTGAGTGCCTTAAATGCTGCGTTTTCCACGTTAAACTGCGTCGCGTTGACGATGGTCGTCATACCCTTGGCAAAGAACATGCCCGCAAGCGTGACGATGAACGGTTGAATTTCAAGATAGGCAATCAGGAAGCCTTGCACAAAACCAAACGCCATGCCGATGCCGAGGGCCAGCAGGATGGCCGTCAGGACGGTACCGCCCTGATAGTCGAGATTGACCGCGCAGCTCATGCAGACAAGCGCGGTAAGCGTGCCAACGGAAATGTCGATGCCGCCCGTGATCATGACGAGGCTCATGCCGCACGAGAGAATGAGCAGCGCTGCGTTTTCGTTGAGAATGTTAAAGAAGGTCTGCGGCTTTTTGAAGCCGGAGCCAAGAAACAGCACCGCGCACACATACATGACAACAAAAACGCAGATTGTGATGATCAGCAGCAGCTTTGCGTCTGTCAGACAGCCTTTGTGCGCAAGTGAAGGCGCTTTTGTTTTATTCCGCATGGGTGCCAGCCTCCTTCTTTTCTTCGGTTCTGTGCCGCTTTTTGAGCGCTTCCAGCTTTTCGCGGACAGTCGGCGCGCTCAGCACGACGAGGATGATGACCACGACTGCCTTGTAGGCCGGCAGTGCGCTGGAAACGACATTGAACTTGAACAACGTCGTGGTGAGGAACTGGATGACATATGCGCCGAGGACGGAGGCCCAGATGTTGAACTTGCCGCCGGAGAGCGCGTTGCCGCCGAGGGCGACGGCCAAGATCGCGTCCATCTCGATGTCCTTGGCCACGACGGAGTAGTTGATGGTGGAGAAGCGGCTGACCTTGATAAAGCCCGCAACGGCCACGCACAGGCCGAGAATGACGTAGGTCAGGAACTTTACGAACTGCGGGTGGATACCGTTGAGCCGCGCGGCACTGGCGTTGATGCCGACTGCCTGCGAATAAAGCCCGATATTCGTGAACCGCAGCAGCGCCCACGCGAGTATCATGCAGATCACGGCAATGAAAATCGGCGTCGGAACAGCCACGCCCGGCAGGAAATTGCCGTAATACGCAAACGACGGATCGGAGATCATGGGCAGTTCGTTGTTATTGATCCATGCAGCAATGGAACGACCGGCCGTGTAGAGAATCAGCGTGGCAACCATCGGCTGAATTTTGAAAACAGCAACGAGCGTGCCGTTGAACGCGCCGAAGAGCATAGAGACGACGCAGCAGGCCAGAAATGCCACAAGGATCGGCGCCTGCAGCGTATCCGGGCGCGAATTCGTGCCGCACAGCACGCGAAGGACGACGCTGCCCGCAATAGCGATGGCGGAGCCGACGGAAATATCCTGTCCGCCGGAGGCCGCTGTCACAAGCGTCATACCGATGGCGAGAATGACAAGTTCGGATGCGTTATCGAGGATTGTGATCAGGTTGCCCGTCAGGACCAGATCGCCGAGGCTGTTTTCCTTCAGCGTAATGGCGAAGAACGAGGGGTCTGCGATAAAGTTGAATACGATCAAAATCAGAAGTGCAGCCAGCGGGATAAAAATCTGCTTGCGCACCAGCCGGGCAAGGAAGCTGCCCTGCGGTTTTTCGGTTGTCCGGGTCATGCCTGTTCACCTCCGGCAATGGTTTTCATGATGCTGCTCTGGTTGAGGTCGCTGCCGCGCAGTTCGCCGACGACCTGCCGGTCGCGCATGACGACAAGGCGCGAGCAGACGCGGAGCATCTCGTCGATTTCGGACGAGATAAACGTCACGCTCTTGCCCTCTGCGGCAAGCTGCAGAACAAGCTTCTGAATCTCGACCTTTGTGCCGACATCGATGCCGCGCGTCGGCTCGTCGAGGATCATATAGACGGGATTCGCCAGCAGCCAGCGCGCCAGAATGACCTTCTGCTGATTGCCGCCGGAGAGCGCCTTGATGGGCGTGTCGGTCGAGGCCGTCTTGATGCTCAGGAGTTTGATATACTCCTCGGCGTATTTTTCCGCCTTTGCCTTGGAAATGGGATGGAAGAAGCCGTCGAGCACCTGCCGCGCGAGAATGATATTGTCGCGCACAGAGAGGTCTCCGATGATGCCGTCGCGCTTGCGGTCCTCGGGCAGATAGCTGATGCCGTGCTTCATAGCGCGCAGCGGCGAGGTAATCTTCACCTGCTTGCCGTCCATCTTCACGGTACCGCCGGAGACATGATCCGCGCCGAAGATCGCGCGCACGGATTCGCTGCGACCGGAGCCGAGCAGACCCGTAAAGCCGTTGACCTCGCCCTTGCGGATGGAAAAATCAAACGGGCGAACGCCTGCCGCACTGGAAAGCCCGGCTGCCTCATAGACGACCTCCGCGCCCTCAAGCGCGTCTGCGGCACCTTCGCTCTTGATCTCGGACAGATCATCGAGTTCCTTGCCGAGCATCTTGGACACAAGCTGCACACGCGGCAGGTCGGCAATCTTGTATTCGCCGACAAGTTTGCCGTCGCGCAAAACGGTAATACGGTCGCAGACGGCGTAGACCTGCTCGAGAAAATGCGTAACAAAGATAATGCCGACGCCGCGTGATTTGAGGTCCAGCATAAGTTTGAAGAGTTTTTCAACCTCCTGCTCGTCAAGAGAGGATGTCGGCTCGTCGAGAATAAGGACCTTGCACTCCATATCGACTGCGCGGGCAATGGCGACCATCTGCTGCACGGCAATGGAGCAGCTGGACAGCTGCTGCGTGGGCGCGGCGGGAATGCCGAGCGACTCCAGGAGTTTTTTCGCGTCCGCGTTCATTTTGCGCCAGTTTGTAAACGCGCCCTTTGTTCTTCCAATGTATAGATTCTCTGCCACAGTCAGATTCGGGCAGAGGGTGATTTCCTGATAAACCGTACTGATGCCCGCTTTCAGCGCGTCCTGCGTCGTGCGGATCTGTACGGGCGTTCCTTCCATAGAAATGGTGCCCTCGTCTTTGGAATACACGCCTGTGAGCACCTTAATAAGCGTGGATTTGCCCGCGCCGTTCTCCCCCATCAGTGCATGGATTTCACCCTTGCGGAGCGTAAAATCCACGCCGTCAAGCGCGCGGACACCGGGGAAAAATTTGCAGATCCCCCGCAATTCCAGTAAAGCTGTTTCCTGCATTGTGTTCGCCTCCATAATGGCACGCTGCGTGCAGCGCGGATACACGGAATGCTCCATATACGCCGTGCCGCACGCAGCCATTTCAGTCTTTATGCGAAGTTCAGTGTTTGATTAAATGCCGTAGTTGTCAACGTCTTCCTGCGTGATAGTGGAAGCGTCGAAGCCCTTTTCGTCCATGACGATGGTCTTTTCAGCCGGGGCCTTGCCGTTTTCCAGATCCTTGATGATGGCGTCAATGTAGGAAGCCTGGAAGGGGTTGCACTGGCCGTCGTAGTTCCAGTTGCCGGCGAGCAGTTCTTCAAGCGCCCACTTGTTGCAGTCGAAGCCCATGACGATGACATCCTTGCCCACGCCGTGGGAGATGTTTGCCTTGTCCAGAGCCGCAACAGCGCCCTTGGCCATGTCGTCATTCTCAGCGTAGATGACGTTGAATTCCTTGCCGGAGTCGATGACGGACTGCACGATCTGCTGGGCAGTTTCGGCGTTCCACTCGGCGGTCTGCTGGGTCACCATGTTCCAGTTGTCATTGGCAGCGACCTGCGCGTCCAGCGCACCGGTACGGCCGATCTGGGCAGCGGAGCCCATGACGCCCTGAATGTGGATGATGTTGTAGGAGTCAAGGCCCTGAGAAGCCAGCCAGTCAACAGCGGTCTGGCCTTCCTTGGCCATGTCGGAGACGATGGAAGCAACATAAAGGCTCTCGTCAGCGTCGATGGTGCGGTCAAAGAGGATGACCTGGATACCGGCAGCCTGTGCGTCCTGCAGGACGGAATCCCAGCCGGAGGTACCAGCGGCGGAGATCAGCAGATAGTCAACCTCGTCCTGGATGAACTTCTGGGCAGCAGCGATCTGCTCGTCGTTCTTGAGGCTGTAGGCGAAGGAAGCGTCATAACCGTTTTCCTCGGTGAACATCGCCTTCAGATCCTTGTCGTTGGCGGTGCGGTAGCCGGATTCGTTGGGGTCGTTGTTGATGATGCCGACCTTGATGAGTTTGCCATCGGAAGCGGCAGGTGCGTCAGAAGCGGTGTCTGCGGAGGTATCGGCCGGAGTCGTGTCGGCGGGCTTCTGCGCACAGGCGCAGAACGCGGCAATCATGGTGATTGCCAGAAGCAGAGCAAGAATCTTTTTCATGATTTGTTTCCTCACTTTCAAATTGTGTTGGTTTTTCACAGGTCTTACAGGTGTTCGCCTGTTATGGCTTTATTTAAGCGTGTGGAGAGACAAAAATCAATCTGACGAACAAGTTCTGCGCCAAATTCGGCGCAGCGCGCAGACAGCTTTTGTCCGTATTCCGCCAAAAACGGACAGCTCTTTGGAAACTGCTCTGTTTTTACAGTATTTATTTTATTTTCTTCCGATTGATGCACCTGTTTTGTTTGTTTTTTTCTGTCTCCGTCTTGATGCTGCTGCGAAGTATGTTTTTGTACAGCACTGACAAAATGCTAAGTTCTGTGCAAGGCTTGTTTGATTTTTTCTGTAATTGTTTGAAAATTTCTTAAAACTTTCTCTGTTTTTCTCGTGTTGTCCGCAAAAGCGCAGAATTTCTTTCGGCTGTCTGACAAATCTCCGAAAGAAAACAAACAAATCCGGCAATGCGGTTTGCGGATGGCTGTGGTACAATGGAAGCGAACGCAGCCTCGGCAGCAGAAAGCAGCGAATTTCGCATATATTGTCGGCGAATTCGCAGGCATCCGCACATTCGGTTGTAGGGGGCGATGCTCACATCGACCCGTTGGGATGTCACGAATTCGCTGAAAATTACCGTAAAATAAGTGTATTCTGCCGGGCCGATGTGGGCATCGGCCCCCTACAACGAATGTGTAAGTGCTTGCGTTTTTGCTACAGGCTTCTAAAATACGAGACAGGAGGCGGGTGCGTATGGCGCCGAAATATGAGCAGCTGGTGCAAACGCTCCGGCAGACGCTGCCGCAGTGGTACGCAGACGGCCAGCGGAAACTGCCGTGTGAACAGGAACTCGCTGCGCAGTTTTCTGTCAGCCGCCAGACACTCCGGCAGGCGCTTGCCGTGCTGGAGCAGGAGGGACTCATTGAAAAACGCCGCGGCAGCGGCAGCTTTCTCTGCCCGGCGGCAGCCAATCAGGACCGGCGCATCGCCGTGATTGCGACCTCGCTCAGCGACTACATTTTTCCGTCACTGCTCAAGGATATTCAGGCATGCCTTTCCGTACAAGGCTTTTCCGTCGTCATTCACGCCACGGAAAACTCCATCCATCGTGAGCGCGAGATCCTGCAGCAGCTGCTGCTCGATCCCCCGGCAGGGATTCTGGTTGAGGGCTGCAAGACAGCGCTGCCGAATCCAAACGCCGAACTGTATCAGGCGCTCCGGCAGCGCGGACTGCCTATGACCTTCCTGCACGGAAGCTGCCGGGAACTGCCCGACGCATTCTGCGTCGGCGACGACAATTACGGCGGCGGCTATCTGCTGGCCGGACACCTCATCCGGAACGGGCATCAAACAATCGCCGGGATTTTCAAATCCGACGATGCACAGGGGCCGGAGCGCTATCACGGCGTGGTCTGCGCGATGCGCGACGCCGGACTTTTCCCGCTCGATGAAAATTTCCTCTGGTTTTCCAGCTTTCAGCGCTACCAGCTTGTCGAACTGCAGGATGAAAGCATGCTGCAAAATTTTCTGCGGCAGCAGCTGGGCAGCTGCACTGCCGTCGTCTGCTACAATGACGAGATTGCCTTTCATCTCATCCGAACGCTTCTGCGCGCGGGAAAGCGCGTGCCGGAGGATATCGCCGTCGTAAGCTTTGACAACAGTTACTACAGCACCTTCGGCCCTGTCAGCATCACCTCGGCCGGACATGATCCACACGCCATGGGCCATGCCGCAGCCGAGAATCTTCTCAGCCAGATCCGCCGCCAGCCCTGCCAGAGCGTCCGCCTGCCATGGGCACTATACGCCCGGCAAAGCGGCTGATCGAATAAAAACGCGTGCATCCGGACTTCGGATGCACGCTGTTTTTAATATACACGGCTTTCCAGCAGTTCATCTGTGATGCGGTCGCCTGTAAAAAGCTGTTCCGGGACATACGACTGCTTTTCCGGCGTTTCGCCGCGCTCCAGCTGTTCGATGATCGCGCGCACGCGCGGCCCGTGGAGAGGGTTGCATTCGGCGCAGAGGTCGATTTTTCCATCTTTACAGTAGGAAAGCGCCCGCCGTACCGCGTCGAAGGAAATGAGCGTCACGCCGCCGCTTCCGTAGACGATACCCAATTCGTCCATCGCCTGCATGACGCCGAAGCACATATTGTCGTTCTCGCAGTAGACCACATCCGGCGCGGGATTGCTTTGCAGATAGGCAAGCGTCTCCTCATACGCCTTTGCCTGCGTGAAATCACCGTTCAAATGCTCAGCAACCGTCCAGCCCTTGTGCGCGGCTGCGCCCGCTTCCAGCGCGGCAGAGCGCTGAAGCTGCGCCGTGGAGCCGGGCGTCCCCTGCAGGTGCAGGATCTGCACGGCGTCTTCCCTGCCGTCCGCCTTGAGCTTTTCGGAAAGCCAGGCGACAGCCGCGTCGGCGGTCTTGCGGAAGTTGGAGCCGACCCAGCTCGTGTAGAGCGACGGATCGTCCACCTCCACCTGCCGGTCGACGATGATGACCGGGATGCCGGCCGCGCGGGCCTCCTCCAGCACGCTTTCCCAGCCCGTCTCTGTAACCGGCGCAAGCACGATGTAGTCCACATCCTGCTGGATGAAGGTGCGGATGGCCTTGAACTGGTTTTCCTGCTTCTGCCGGGCATTGTCAAACAGCAATTCAAAGCCGTTTTCCTCGCTCAGGCTCTCGCGCATAGACTCGGTGTTGGCCACGCGCCAGTCCGATTCTGCACCGACCTGCGAAAAGCCGACGGTAATGAGCGTCGTCTCCTCCTCCGGCGTCTGCCGGACATAGGGCATACAGCCCCCAAGCAGCAGAAGCGCCGGAAGGAGAAGCAAAAGAATCAGCCGTTTCATGCCTCCGCCTCCTCTCTAATTGGAAAGCGCAGCGTGACTGTCGTTCCGACGTTTGGCTCGCTTTCCAGTTCCATGGAGCACTGCGCGCCGTACAACAGCCGAAGCCGCCGGTAGACCGTCCGCAAGCCGAAGCCAACCTGTTCCTCCGTATCCAGACTCTGCCGCAGCTGCTGCAGGCGCTCGGGCGCCATGCCCGCACCGTCATCGCGCACGCAGATTCGGACACGTCCGTTCTCCTGCGCGGCATCGATGAGAATATGGCCCACGCCGCGGCGCAGCTTGATGCCGTGATAGAGCGCGTTTTCCACCAGCGGCTGCAAGGTCAGCTTTGGCAACACACAGCCGCGCAGTTCCGGCCGGACGCAGATCTCATAGTGCAGGATATCCCGGTAGCGCACCTGTTGGATCTCCAGATAGCTACGCACATGAATCTCTTCCTCGCCAAGCGTAATAATATCGCGGCCCTTGCTCAGAGAACTGCGGAAAAAATTTGACAGGCTTGTGACCATCTCGACAGCCTGTTCGTTCTTTCCTGTTTCCACAAGCCAGATGATCGTATCGAGTGTATTATAAAGAAAATGCGGGTTGATCTGGCTTTGCAGCAGCGCCAGTTCCATCGCGCGCAGCTTGTCCTGCTCCTGCCGGTTGAGTTCCATCTGCTGCTGCAGATGCTGGGCCATCTGTTCCAGACTGCTGCTGAGCGCCTGCAGCGTCTCATCCTCGGCAACGACAGGCTCCCGCGCGGCAAGATCGCCCCGGCCAATCGACTGGGCGCGCTCGCGCAGCGCATAAATCGGTTGTGTGATGCTGCGGCTGATTGCCGCCGAGCGGCGCATCAGCACAATCACAAGAATCAGCGCGCCGACGGCGACCAGCCCCAGTTCCAACCAGAGCCGGGCCGTCAGTGCAGCCTGCAAAGAATCCAGATAGCCAGCCTCATGGTAGAGATAGGTATAAAAATACTGCTGGATCAATTCTGTGAGAATATAGATATTGGACTCCAGCAGTTCCATTCTGGCCTCGTAACCGTCTGTTTCGGTGATCTGCACGATGCGTTCGCGCAGATTTTCGCACAGATTGATCGCGCTCGTGATGGCCTTGCGGCTCTGCCGATCCTGCGTGCCGGACAGGAGTTCCTGGCCGAGCGTCTTTGCCTCATCGACCTCCTGCAGCGGCAGCGTTTCGCCGTAACTGCTGTCAATGACATAGTAGTACATTTTAAGATCGACGTCCTCCTTGAAGTTCTGGTTGAACTGGGAGGCTCTGACGATATTCGCGGTGACAATGGAATACTGATGGTTATGCAGCAGCAAAATTGCCAGCGTTGCCACCAGAATCACGCAGACGAGCAGCAGCATGCTCCACAGCAGCCGCCGCAGCCTTCCGTCCAGCGACGGATGCGGCTCATTTCGCTTCATGCCCGTCTCCGTTTCCCGCGCGGTAGCTGCTCGGTGTGCAGCCCTGCGTTTTTTTGAACAGGAAGCTGAAGTAGCGCGGGTCGCGGTAGCCGACCTCATACGCAACCTCGCTCGACCGCTTGCCGGAATAGCGCAGCAGTTCCTTCGCACGCTCCATCCGCTTTTCCGTCAGATATTCAACGAACGTCTGCCCCATCTCCTGGCTGAACACGCCGGAAAAATAGTTTGGGCTGATATTGGCAGCCTTCGCCACCGTATTGAGCGAGAGATTTTCGTCGGTATAGTTCTGGTCGATGTAGCGCAGCGCACGCTTGAGCATGGATTTATATTGATTGCCGGATTCCTCCTCGCGCAGATCAATGGCGCGGCGCAGAAGCGCGGCGCAGTTTTTTTGCAGCGAATCACGGTCAACATCTGTCGTAAGCATTTGCCTGGAGCCCAGCGGACGCAGGAATTCCTCCTGCGAGTAGCCGAAGCCTTTGGCTGCGCGGATGGCGCTGAAGCGCAGTTCCAGCAGCACATACTGCCGGAAGAGCATCGAATCCAGCGCGTTTCCGAAGGATGCAAGGTATTCCGATACAAAGTCCGGAATTTCCTCGCGCATGCCGGTCTGTAAGAAATTGCGGATAATAGCGGGATCTGCCTTGCTGGCATCGACCTCGTCGAGCGCCGGGAGCGCTCCGCGCTGCGGCTTTTGCAGCACGTCTGCTGTCAGGACATGCCGTTCCGGCAAAAGATGCCGGTAGGAAAGGATCGTATGCGCCTTGGCGTAGCAGCTGGGAAGTTCACTCAGACGGGCGACCGGTTCGCTGACCGCCGCGTACCACGCAAGCGCTTCGTCCCCGCCGCAGCGGCGCTGAATATTTTCCAGGCAACGGTGCACGGCGGCGTCCAGCCCCGCGGCGCTGCCCTTTACAATGACGCAGTAGGTCATAAGGTTGCACCGAAACAGCAGATATTCGCCATAGCGCAGAAGATACGCCATCAGTTCCTCCAGCCGCTCGGCCAGCGTCTGGGAATACTCTGCCGTGCCCTTGCTCTGCAGGGTCAGCAAAATCACGTTATAACCCTCGGCGTCAATGTCGATCTGCAGCTTCTTTGCCTGCTCGTAGATCTCGGAAACGCGCAGCGTGCCGGAGGTGATCTGTTCAAAGAACTTGCGGCGGGCATACTGCTCATATTCCTGCCCTTCCTGCTGAAACTGACGCAGATAGGCTTTCTGCTCCCGCTCCTCGTCGATTTTCCGGCTGACATCCTCCAGCGTTTTCAGAAGCGACGTCTTTGTCACAGGCTTAAGCAGATATTGCTCCACGCCGATCTCAATGGCCTCCTGCGCAAACTCAAAGTCGTTGTGTCCGCTGATGAGAATAATTCTTGTCTCCGGCAGTTCTGCGCAGACAAGCTTGCTGAGTGCCAGCCCGTCCATAAACGGCATTTTGATATCCGTAATCAGAATGTCCGGGCGCAGCTTGCGGATCTGCGGCAGCGCCAACTCGCCGTCGGGCGCAT
>OJOP01000334.1_pt1 | contig 32522 bp, 22 predicted proteins | sample 1598161 | NCBI WGS metagenome assembly OJOP01 (sample SAMN01915206, study PRJEB22387) | human gut metagenome | isolation source: stool | host: Homo sapiens | place: USA | reverse complement strand
CTATCGCGGCAAAGGCGCACGGCTTCAACGTGCCCTCATCAACTTCTTCCTCGACTGCAACACGCGGGCCGGGTATCTGGAAGTGGAGCCTCCGGTCATGGTCAATGAAGCCTCCGGCTTCGGCACGGGACAACTGCCCGACAAGGAGGGACAGATGTACCACGCCACGGCGGACAACTTCTACCTCGTTCCGACGGCCGAAGTGCCCGTGACGAACATCTACCGCGACGTGATTCTCGACGAGAAGGATTTTCCGGTGAAGATGACCGCCTACACCCCCTGTTTCCGCCGCGAAGCCGGGTCGTACGGCAAGGATGTGCGCGGACTGAACCGTCTGCACCAGTTCGACAAGGTGGAGATCGTACAGTTGAGCCTTCCCGAAAAGAGTTACGAGGCGCTGGACGGCATGGTGGCCCACGTCGAAAGCATCGTCAAGGCACTGGAGCTGCCCTACCGCATCCTCCGACTCTGCGGCGGCGACATGTCCTTCACCTCGGCGCTGACTTATGATTTCGAGGTATATTCCGAAGCGCAGAAACGCTGGCTCGAAGTGTCGTCCGTGTCGAATTTCGAGTCGTTCCAGGCCAACCGCCTGAAACTCCGCTACAAGGATGCCGACAAAAAGACGCGGCTGGCACACACGCTCAACGGCTCCTCGCTGGCCCTACCCCGCATCGTGGCGGCCCTGCTGGAGAACAACCAGACGCCCGACGGCATCCGGATTCCTGAAGCGTTAATTCCTTATACGGGCTTTGATATGATTAAATAAATTTTTATATTTGCACCGTCAACACACAACTTAAACAATACAAAAAAATGGCTTACAAAATTAGTCCCGATTTGTGCGTAGCTTGCGGCACATGTATCGACGAATGTCCGGTAGAGGCAATCTCGGCCGGTGATGTTTATGTAATCGATCCTGACAAGTGCATCGACTGCGGCACCTGCGCAGGCGTTTGCCCGAGCGAAGCGATCAAGCCCGAATAATTTTACAAGAAGGCATAAAAAAGCTCTTCCCTCGAAAGGAAGAGCTTTTTTATTGTCTATTCCCAAGTGGATCTGCCGACACGCCCGAAACCCGGGGCCGATCCACCCATACGGCCTGCCGCCGGTCAGGGATTCACAACAGTTTTCCAGCCGATTTCAACGGCAGATCACGATTCCGCCGACCGTTAATTCGATACGCCCCGAAGCACCCTCGAAAGGGATTTCGCGGAAAGGTCGAAATACATCGGACGATAGCGGCGGGGCCGTGCATCACAGGACATCGAAAGACACGTGTACAGGGATTTTGCCGCAAACGAACCTTTCCGTTTGCAGAATCTATCTATTATACTTAATTATAGAGCACAGAAACATCGCGGGAGAAGCGTATCCCGCAATGTCTAATGCCTGTTTCAGCCCGTGAAAGGGGAAGCTCGCGGCACAATGGCCGCAAGCATTCCGGAAGAGGCGCGTGGAAAAGGATCGAAGGCATACCGTTGCAGGCGACGATCGTTCAACCTAAAACCTACCTAATTATGAAAGCACGTGTCTATTTATCGTTAGGAGCCTTGCTCCTGTTCTTGGCTCCGTTGAGTTGTTCCGACAAAGCGGAAAGTCCGGCACCGGAAACTCCGCCGGAAGAACAGCCGGTACAGCCTTCAGAAGAGTATAAGGAGATGTATCATTCGATGGAGGATAACATAAAGGACGAGGAACCCAGTCTCTATTACACGTACTTCCGTATGCGAAATGCCAGCGACCAGCCGCTGTACATTGCTGCAAGAGTACGAAGGAACCCATACGGATTCTTCTACTACCTCAAGCCGAAGGAACAAGCTACGCATTGGTGTTGTATAGAAAATTGCGCGGGTTTGAATTTCGATATGGATCAGGTATTAATCAAAGACTTGAACAAAGGCTTAGATTATTTAGAAATTTATTACCGAAACGATAAGGCCGGGACTTTAGGTCCGGAGAAAGATACCGCGATGCTTTATAATTTTATAAAGCCTATGACGGAAGAGATGGTCGGAACGCCGCGCGACCCGGCCCGTTGGGAGTATGAAGAGTTCCCGGACCGCCCCCGTGCCGTGCGATGGACGATTCATATCACCAATGAGGACTATGAAGAAGCCGTCCGTGCGACCACCGAGCGGTGGAAAGATTGGGATCGCTGGAGCGGTGAGCCGATAGAATGGGAATGATTTTCAATTTCGTCTATATCGTAGAAGCGGGCCGCAGCGTAATAGCTGCGGCCCGCTTTTATCCCCCGCCTTACTGCCGAACCGAAAAGACCGATTCGCTCCTTCGAAAGTCGTCTTTCGCAGAATTCCGACCGGATAAAAGGAGTCCCCCGGACACGGATATTTCGCAGCAATGCTGCCTTCGGTTACTTACGTTCCTTGATCTGGCCGCTGCGATAGGCCGCCAGCAGGTTCTTCAGGTCGTCGATCTGCACCTGCAACTCCTTGCCGATAGTCGTATCGCGCACCGTGATGCGGTCGGTCGTCGCCTCGACGATCACCTTCGTAGAGATGATGTCCTTTCCCTCCTCGACGGCCTTGACCGCCGACTCGAAAGGCTCGTGCTGCACCAGTTGCAGCCCGTGCGAATTGTAAATCAACGTATAACCGGCGATGCCCGTTTCGGAATGGTACGCCTTGGAAAATCCGCCGTCGATCATCAGCAGCTTGCCGCCGGCCTTGATGGGACTTTCGCCCTTGCAGGTCTTCACGGGCACGTGTCCCGAAATGATATGGGATTTCTCTGGATCGAGTCCGAAAGCCGAAAGAATCATACTGCACATCTTCGTATCATCCAAATGCTTGTAATAAGCTCCCTTCTCCTCGTGGTGCGTCTTCTTGTCCTCGATCAGGTAACGCTCCAGCGTTGCCATCTTGGCCTTGTCGAAGAACGGGGATTCGGGGCCGCACCACAAGTACCACATGTAATCGAGCGCCATCTGCTGACTCTTGGCCCCATTGCCACCGAAATAGGCCTCCCGGGTCAGGCGGTCCAGTTTGTCCAGCAGGCTCCGTCCGGCATAGGGTTTTCCGTCCACGATGACTGTTTTGAACTCCCCTTCGTCGGTCATCGGAATCGAAGCGTGGTACATCAGGTTCGAATTGACGATCAGATACATACTGCCCTTCGAAAAGAGCAGCCGGATATGTTTCTGTAGTTTGTCGCTGTTCAGGAACGAGGCTTGCAACGTACGAATAAGCTGATCTTCGCCCGGAGTCAGCTTATAAGGATCCCGGGGATCGACCGTCGGAAAGTCGGCGTCCTTCAAGGGATAATCCTTGCCGTCGATCTCGATGGTTCCCTTCTCGTAGTCGATTTTCTCCAACAAAGCCCGCCCCTCCATCTTGTATTCGGGATGGCGCTTGATCATCTGTCCCTCGATCTTGAACTGGATCACCGAAATCGCCTTGTGCATCTGGGCCATCAGCAGTACATCGCGCTCCGTAACGCCCGAATTCTGCATCACTTTGGGCTGGTAGGGCTTGCAGGGTGAGTTCTCATAAACTTCCATGGCGAAGCGGGCCAGCGGCAGCAGATTGATGCCGTAGCCGTCCTCCAACACATCGAGATTGTCATAGCGGGCCGACACACGGATCACATTGGCGATCGAAGCTAAATTTCCCGCCGCAGCGCCCATCCAAAGAATGTCGTGATTACCCCACTGGATATCGTACATCTTGTACTGGGCCAGCGTATCGAAAATGAAGTGCGGACCGGGCCCCCGATCGAAAATATCGCCGATGATATGCAGACGGTCGATCGTCAGGCACTGGATCACATTGCTCATGGCGATAATGAAAGCATCCGCCCGTCCGATCGAGATGATCGAATTAAGAATCCCGTTGAAATAACTCTGTTTGGGCGATCCCGGCGAATCGGATTCGTGGAGAAGCTCCTGAATGACATAGGAAAAATCCGGAGGCAGCATCTTGCGCACCTTCGAGCGGGTGTATTTGACCGAAACGGCCCGGCAGACCTCTGTCAGCTGGTTGAGCGTAACCTTATACCAGTCGTCCAGATTCGATTCCTTCTGCTTGATGAGTTGCAGCTTCTCGGCGGGATAGTAGATCAGCGTACAAAGCTCCGTCATTTCGGATTCGCGCAAAGTATTGTTGAAAACCTCGTGCACCTTTTGCCGGATCACGCCCGAAGCGTTCTTCAGCACGTGGCGGAAAGCCTCGTATTCACCGTGAAGGTCCGTAAGGAAATGCTCGGTACCTTTGGGAAGGTTCAGAATAGCCTCCAGGTTGATGATTTCAGTCGTAGCGTCGGCAATGGTCGGGAATTTCTCCGAAAGCAAATTGAGGAATTTCAAATCGGCCGCCGAATATGTCTTGTTCACAGATACACTCATTGCAATAAACATTTTGGGCAATTATATATTTCAATGTACCATCATCCGAGATCGCAGCATCGCAAGGGTCGCCTATTCGCAGCTTGTGGCTGCGTCTGTAATGCAATTCTCCCCGACATTCCCTCCTCGGAGGGACTTGGCGCTACATTCCCAAAGAGATCCACCAAAGTATATCATTGCGATATTTTTTACTAAATTAAATACTTTTCCACAAAGTGCCAAATATTTCGGACTCAATTCCCGGAATTTCCTCCAGCTGCTCCTCCCCGGTTCCGAAAGACGCAAAAAAAGATTCCCGAAATTACTTCGGGAATCTTCGGTTTCGGTCAGCGGCCGAATTACAACACGCTAACGATTTTCATCGAATTTACGGTCTTCGGACACATCTTGCCCACCGAACTGAAAGCTACGGAAGAGATTCCGCTCTTCGAATTAGACTCGGGGAAAAGTTCCTCCACCGGACTGAGGTTAGCCTTGCTCACCTCGAACGGTTCACATCGGTAAATATTACCATACTCTCCGGCCTCGTTCTGTGCTACGATATAAGCGTAAACCATAAGGCCCTCAGGAAGCTTGACTATATCCATCATAGAAGTATCTGCATCAAAGCCCATACTCATAATGTAAGACAAAACCACGTCGTCAGACTCACCCGAAAAATCCACATCGGTCACCAGCATATTCCAAACCTCGGCACACTCTTCGGAGAACTGGGGTACGTATCGCAAGAAATAGGCACCTCCGTAATCATCGGGCTTATACGTAGTCGGATCAATGGACGAAGCCTCCTCACCGTCATACAGACGGACATCCACGCTCTCCACCGTAGCATCCGAAGCGACATATTCCAACGTTTCAAAGTCCTTCACGCTGACATCCGTCGTCGGACGACCGTACTCATCCATACCGCACACGAATACGACATACCCCGTTTTAGGCAGCAAACCAGTAAAAGTGAACTCCTCCAAATCACCCGTCATCCGCTGTTTCTTCATAAACTCGGAAACAGACATCTGGTAAGCCTTGGCCAAGTTAGCGATAAAAGAAGGGAGCAGCTCTTTCAGTATCGCGGGGTCGTTTTGACATTCCGAACTATACTCTTCAGCTGTCAGCGCATAGAAGAAATAGGGCACCTTCTTATCGGAAGGAGTAAAACTCATTGTTACGGACGTCGATTTAGGCTCAACCGTCCATTCGAAAGTACAATTCTCCTCCTCCAGGCCGGGCAACGTTTTCGTCGTAAACTCGGCAACGATTCCGTTAGCGACAATTTCAAGGTTCTCATTGACACCGGCAACGACAACCGAGTAGGATGTACCCGCCGACAAACCGGGGACATCCAATTCCAAAGGAGTTACACTACCATGCAACCGTCCCTGCTGAGTAAGCACATTGTAAATATCAGCAACAGTGGCTCCCTGCGACATATATTCCGCCTTATAATAGTTGATGACACCTTTCGCAATATCATTATCCGTAATTCCGGGAATTTGCTGCTCCAGGAACGCCGTCTCAAACACCACAGCCATAAAAGACTGGGACTTGGCATTCTCTGTAATCGCCTCGAACGTAGCAACCGAACTGTAATAAGACGTGTCGGAGAACGTCACCTTATATTCGCTCTCGACAGGATCTCCTCCCGTTCCGTTATTGCCACCGCCACCGGTGGTTTTATTTTCGTCGTCGCTACAACCGGCCAACGTCGCGAATGCTGCCAAAGCAGCAAACATAAATGTTTTGATTTTCATACGCATTAAAAAATTATTGGGTTTATTTATGCAAATTTCTTCGTTCCTGCTCCTCATTTATTCAAAGGGCATCGTTGCAAATATAGAAATTTATTTCGAATCGGCCTGAAAAATCGGATAAAAAAAACAACATTTCCTCCGCTTTGCGAGCGATTCCGGCATACTCGCAGACTTTATTCACGAATAGAACGGAATAAAGGTCGCTCTTCGTATAAAAGAGATGGCTTTCTTTGAATACGGGACAACCCGATATCCTCCCGCCACCGGTTGCGGATCTCCTCCGCAGCATATCCCTCGACAATCATCCGGCACACATATTCCCCCCCCGCCTCGTATCGTTCTTCGAGAATCGGTCCGTCGATGAGCATTCTGTTGAGATTGGGCCGATCCGGACCAATGGCTTCCCGCTCGAAACCTACGCAGGCATCCAATCGCTCTATATAATTTAGGTATAACACGCCCGCATCCAACCTGTTCACGCCACCTCGAACGAGTGCATCGCCTCGTCGGAAGGCCTCCGCGTGTTCCCGTCGCAGAGCGACCGGATCGGAATACCCGTCGCCGCATCGACGGAACCTCCCATGTGTTCTCCGGGATCGGCCGTTCCCCGGAATCCGTGCTCCGGAGCGAAGATTGCAGTCACATCGAATCCCCTCGCGTGCAGAACATCAACCAAATGCCGTTCGCCGATCATCGAAGTATGATTCGCAAGCAAGGCCACACGCTTCCCTGCGAGCCGGGGATAATACATCGCCGTATCGGTCGTACCGACCCATACGGACTCCTTCGGAACCAGGCTGATCGCATCCGACAGTAAATTCCGCGCTGCGACGGCATCTGCCGCCTGTCCGGAAGCGACAGATACGAAAAAACGGATAAACCTAAAAATATCAGTCAATCAAAAACAGAAAATTTACTATCTTTGATTAACTGAACTTATACCATATAAAAATGAAAAACCGTCTGATCCAATTTTTGCCGGTATTGCTTATCGCTTTTGTTTCTTTTGCTACACTCGGAATCGTTCAAGCCCAAAACCGTAACCCTTGCGCAGACACTCCAGAAGCGGAGCGCCTACTCTCTGAACTCACTACGGCATGCTCCGAGCAGTCTTCGGAAAAAATCGAAAAATTCATCGAAAAATGGGAGCAGGAAAGCCGAACCGCGACGATATACGACACAAACGATAAGCTAACAACAACTGTTTATCAACTTTTGGACTACCTAATGGAAAAATATTATTTCAATAACAAAGAACTCTCTCCGGACAAACAGGGGCGGATCGTCAACGGCAACTTGGTTTTTCCGGGAGAAGTTCCCGTCTATATTTTAAGTGACGAAGAATATCTCGATTGTTTCCGTCCTGAAGACTTATCGTCGCATCGATGGTTTTCCCAAATGGATTATACACCGCAACGAATCATCAAAGGGTACCGTCCCTGCAATGCGCCTCAACAAATTCGGTTCTTAAAACTCATTCCATCTTACAAAAAAGCCATTGACAGTTTTATCGACTCCGAAGTCAAAAAGTCGAAAAGCTTTATTTATTCACAACATGCTCTCAACTTTTATACAAGTAAATTTCCCGTGTGCTATTCATCCTTTTTACATTATCCGAATCCACGATCATCACCCTACTTCAGCTATATCGTAATAAACACTTCACTCACGGAAGCTATCATCCAATGCGACTACGGATTCTGGGGTGAAACGGACGCCCTGCAAAAAAAGAATGGAAAATGGGGACCCGCAGCAGGAAATACGATTTCGATCCATTCGATCGAATAAAACAAACTTAAAACAAGAGGGAGGGCGAAAATAAAATTTTCGCCCCCCTGCAATATTCTCACATCCCCACGCTTACGCCTGTCCGCCGAACTCCATCAGGTAGGCCTTGATGAATTCGTCCAGGTCGCCGTCCATCACCCCCTCGACATCCGAGGTCTGGACTCCCGTACGATGATCCTTCACCCGTCGGTCGTCGAAGACGTAGGAGCGGATCTGCGAACCCCATTCGATGCGTTTTTTCGTAGCTTCGAGTGCCTGCTGCGTAGCCATGCGCTTGTCCAGCTCCCGCTGGTAGAGTTTCGACTTGAGGATGCGCATGGCATTTTCGCGGTTCATCAACTGCGAGCGAGTCTCCATATTCTCGATCAGATACTCGATCGGCTCGCCCGTATCGACATCCTTGCCGTGATAGCGCAACCGGACCGCCGTTTCGACCTTATTGACGTTCTGGCCGCCCGCACCGCTCGACCGGAAGGTATCCCACTCGATGTCCGCAGGATTGACCGTGATTTCGATCGTATCGTCGATCGCCGGCGACACGAACACCGACGCGAAAGTCGTCTGCCGCTTGTTATTGGCGTTGAACGGCGACAGGCGCACCATGCGGTGCACGCCGTTTTCGCTCTTGAGGTAGCCGTAGGCGTATTCGCCCTCGAATTCGAGCGTGCAGGACTTTACACCTACCTCCTCGCCAGCCTGATAGTCGAGCACCTTGACCTTGTATCCGTGCGCCTCGCCCCAGCGGGTGTACATGCGCAGCAGCATCCCCGCCCAGTCGAGCGCCTCGGTACCGCCCGCACCGGAATTGATATCCATGATAGCGCCCATACGGTCCTCGTCACGGCGCAGCATGTTGCGCAGTTCGAGTTCCTCGATGCGGTGCATCGCACGCGCGTACTGTTCGTCGAGCTCCTGCTCGGTCACCACGCCCTCCTTGACGAATTCCGGCATCAACCGCAGGTCCTCGACCTCCTTGACCACAGCATCGTACTCCTCGACCCACGCCTTGATTCCCGCCACGCGGCGCAACTGTTCGCGGGCCTTGTCGGGATTATCCCAAAAGCCCGGAACCTGCGTCTTCTCCTCCTCGTTCTGGAGTTCTATTCTTCGCTGGTCGATGTCAAAGACACCTCCCCAACGTATCCTGACGTCTTATAGCCTCTTTAATCTGTTCTGCAAGTACCATATTTTCCGATTGATTATTACAGGCCGGAATCGTGCAGGCTCTTCCGCAAGAATCACCGTCCCGCCTGTTTTTTCCAACAAATGTAAATAAAATTTCCGGGTTTCCGAAATAGGAACCGGGCTCGTCGCCAATAAAAACGATCCCGCCCCGGACGGCTCTGTTCGAAAAAAGTCGGACGCCCAAACCCTTCCGCCGAAAAGATCGCCTCGAACGACGGGCTATCGACCGTTATCACGGGCCACAGACCGAACACAGACCGAAAATACGCTCCGTCGCACCGACACCGACCGTCCGAAAACCGTTTCTTTTATTCCTTTCCAAAACCGCCCCGCGCATCCCTGCGATTATGCCGAACACGCTCGAAGCCGCCGACTACCGCCCGGACAGGTTCATCTTCAGTTTACGCTCCGCAAACTCCCGGATAAAGTCGGCCGTACCTTCGATCCCCAGCACCGAGGAATCGATGCAGAGATGGTAGGTTGCGGCTTCGCCCCACTTGCCGCTGCTGAAATAGTCGTAATAGGAAGCCCTGCGGGTATCCGTACGCTCCATCTGCGCTTCGGCCTCTTCGGGCGTTACGTTCTCCTGCTCGCAAAGGCGGCGCACCCGATCTTCCGGGGCCCCCGTAACGAAAACATTCACCGCGCGGGGATGATCCCTCAAAATGTAATCGGCACAGCGGCCCACGAAAATACACGACTCCCGCGAGGCGATGTCGCGGATCACGTCGCTCTGTATCTTGAACAGCGCCTCGCTGCTCAACACGTCGGTCATCCCGCACTCGTCGCCCCCGAAAGGCATGCGCAAGTAACCGATCAGCGAGGAAAAGAGGCTCCTCGACTTCTTCTCGTCGGCCTGCTCGAAAAGTTCCGTGCAGAGGCCGCTCTGCTCGGCCGCCAGATTGATCAACTGCTTGTCATAGACGTGTACGCCCAGACGACGCCCCAGCGCCTCGCCGACGGCTTTGCCGCCGCTGCCGAGCTGGCGGCCTATATTGATAACAAACTTATCCTGTTCCATAGTGCAACGGTTTTTATTCATTCACTCTGCGATCGTTTTCGACTTCGGCTCCCGAAACCTCGCCTCTCCCCGCAGCGGCCTTGGCCTTGAACTTCCGGAATTGGCAGAACAGCATGACACCGGCAACCAGCGAAGCCAGGAAATCCGACAGCGGCATCGAACACCATACGCCCCAACTGCCGTCCCAGGGCGTCAGCTCGTCGAAGATGCGGGGCAGGAAAATCAGACCCGGCATCAGGAAAAGCAACTGCCGCGACAACGAAAGGAAGATCGCCTTGCCCGCCATGCCGATACTCTGGAAAAAGTTGGTCGTCACCATCTGGAAACCGATGATCGGGAAGCAGAAGAAGACGATGCGCATACCTTCGGCCGAAAGACGGACCAACTCCGGATCGTCCGTGAAAACCGACACCGCCAGGCGCGGCGCCAATTCGCCGATCAGGAATCCGAGCGTGGTGACGCAGGTAGCGCCGATGATCGTCAATTTCAGCACCCGATCCACCCGGTCGAACTGCCGGGCACCGTAATTATACCCAGCAATGGGCTGCATACCCTGATTGATGCCCATGACGATCATCACGAAGAAGAATCCCAACCGATTGACGATACCGTAAGCACCGATATTGAGATCGCCGCCGTACTCCTTGAGTCCCTTGTTGATCAGAATCACGATGAAACAAGCCGCAAGGTTCATCAAGAAGGGCGACATGCCGATAGCCAGCACATTACGCACGATCTTGCCTTTCAGCCGGTAGATGCCGCGCCGGAAATGCAACAGCTCGTTCCTGTCCGAAAAGATGCGGAACTGCCAGACGAGCGCGAGTATCTGCGCCAGCACGGTCGCAATGGCCGCGCCGCGAATGCCCCAGCCGAAGCCGAAGATGAACAGCGGGTCGAGAATCGCATTGATCGTCACCGTCAGGATCGTGGCGTACATCGCCTTGCGCGGGTGCCCGGCGGCACGCAACACGGCGTTCAGACCCAAATACATGTGTGTAACGACGTTACCCCACAGAATGACGGACATATACTCCCGGGCATAGCCGATCGTCGCATCGCTGGCTCCGAAAAAGTAGAGAATCGGATCGAGAAAAACCAGCGTCAGCAACCCGAAAGAGATTCCGATAATCAGGTTGAGCACCACGACATTCCCCAGAATCCGCTGGGCCGTTTCGTAATCCCGCTGCCCCAGGCGCATCGACACCAGCGTCGCGGCGCCCACACCCACCAACGAACCGAACGCCGCCGCGAGGTTCATCAGCGGGAACGTCAGGGCCAGCCCCGAAATGGCCAGCGCCCCCACGCCGTGCCCGATAAAGATGCTGTCCACCATGTTGTACAGCGACGAGGCGGTCATCGCGATAATGGCCGGCACGGCATATTGAACGAGCAGCTTGCGGATACGCTCGGTTCCCAGCTCCATCGCCGCTCCTTTTACTTCACTCATACACAAGTCCTCCCTTCAATAATCATTCGACGCACGAAACGGCTGCGACGGACTTTCCGCCCCGGCAACCGCCCGCACGATCCAAACACACCGTTCCCGTCCGGAATACACCGAACAGGAACGATCGATTTATCAATACTTTAATTAAAACGACGAAACGCTATTCGATCTCCCAGTCGCAGCCGTCCTTGCGGTCCTTGACCCGGATACCGATGGCCGTAAGCTCGTCCCGGATCTTATCCGACAGCGCCCAATTCTTCTCGGTCTTGGCCGCCTGCCGCAGGTCGAGAAGCATATTCACCAACGGCGTGACCAGATCCTTGCCGCCGGCCGAAGCCGCCTTTTCGTCGCGCAAACCCAGAATATCGAACACATAACGACGGACGATCTCCCGGAGCTTCTCCAGGTCGGCCGCCGTGATCCGCTGCTGCCCCTCGACCAACTGATTGATGATGCGCACCCAATCGAACAGTGCGGAAATCGCCATCGGCGAGTTCAGGTCATCGTCCAACGCTTCGCGGCAGCGGGTTTCGAGCTCCGCAGGATCCACCGTGGATTGCTCCGACGGCTTGATCTTGTCGAGCGCCTCGACAGCCTTCATCAGGCGGTCGAGTCCCTTTTCGGCGGCTTGCAACGCCTCGTTCGAAAAGTCGAGCGTCGAACGGTAGTGGGCCTGTAATACGAAGAAACGGATCGTCATCGGCGAATAAGCCTGCGTCAGCAACTTATGATTGCCCGTGAAAAGCTCCTCGAGCGTGATGAAGTTGCCGAGCGACTTGCCCATCTTCTGACCGTTGATCGTAATCATGTTGTTGTGAATCCAATACTTAGCCGAGTCGTGGCCGAGCGCCGCCGTCGATTGCGCGATCTCGCATTCGTGATGCGGAAACATCAGGTCCATACCGCCGCCGTGGATGTCGAACCGCTGGCCCAGGTATTTGGTGCTCATGGCCGAACACTCCATGTGCCAGCCGGGGAAGCCGTCGCTCCAGGGCGAAGGCCAGCGCATGATATGCTCCGGCGAAGCCTTCTTCCAGAGGGCGAAATCGCACGAATGGCGCTTATCGCCCTGCCCGTCCAGCTCGCGCGTGTTCGTCAGAATATCGTCGAGGTTGCGGCCCGAAAGACGGCCGTAGCTGTATTTCCGGTTGTATTTCTCCACATCGAAATAGACCGACCCGTTCGATTCGTAGGCGAAACCGTTGTCGAGAATCTCCTTCACCATGGCGATCTGCTCGATGATATGGCCGCTGGCGCAGGGTTCGATCGAGGGGGACAGCACGTTCAGCTCGTCCATCGCCCGGTGGTAACGCTCCGTGTAATAGTGCGCCACTTCCATCGGTTCGAGCTGCTCCAGCCGCGCCTTCTTCGAAATCTTGTCCTCACCGTCATCGGCATCGTGCTCCAGATGTCCCACGTCGGTCACGTTGCGCACGTAGCGCACTTTGTAGCCGAGCGACCGGAGATAACGGAACAACAGGTCGAAGGTCACCGCCGGCCGGGCGTGTCCCAGATGCGGATCGCCATATACGGTAGGTCCGCAGACATACATTCCCACATGCGGGGGATTGATCGGCTCGAAGGTTTCCTTGCGGCGGTCGAGCGTGTTGTAAAGGGTCAATTTCGATTCCATAACAAGCAATATCTTCCGAGCCACAAAATTAACATTTTTCCCACAAAAACAGTAAAAACGAAGACAAAGTTTGCAGTTCCGCCATCGTTCGGAGCAACACGCTCCCGACCTGATACCGCATAAACCCCGAATAAAATATGAAGCACCCTGCAAATCAAAAATAAAAATCATTTGCAAATACAAAATATTTTATCTATTTTTCAGATAGATAAAAACACATTTCTCTTCACACACAAAAAACTCCCGGACAGAATCGCTTTTTTAAGACCGGCCTCGTTTCTGCCGAAAATAAAAACCCGCCGTAGGCCCGGCACTAAAACCTTTTATACTATGAAATATTTTAGATTCGTATGGTTGTTGATGATCTTCGGGGGGGGATTTTGGGTTCCTCGCTCTTTGCCGGGTGTAACAACGACGATCCCGTCACACCGGATGCACAGCCTGAAATCGTATTCGCCAAAGAGAGCCTCGATGTTCCGGCCGAAGGAGGACCTTTCCAAATCGAATACACGATCGAAAACCCCGTCGCAAATGCGACCCTGTCTGCCAAATGCAACGACAGTTGGATAACGGACATCGATACCAAAACCGCAGGGGTCATCTCTTTCAACGTAACCAAAAACGAAACAGCGGAAAAGAGAGAAGCAATCATCGAAGTTTCGTACGCGGATATCCAGCCGGCGCCTTCCTTTACAGCAAAACAGGCGGCCCGTCCGGAGGAGGCATTTACGATAACGATTTCGGACATCACCACAAAAACATTCCGAACTACAGTCCGTCCCGGAGACCAGGAAATGTATTATCTGTTGAACATCATCCCCTCCCGGGCTGCCGCCGATTTCAAGACGGATGACGAGCTCTACCAATACGACATCGACTTCTATACAGACATGGACGCAACGGGCAGCGGCTGGCAAAGCTGGGCACAAGAATACCTCGAACAGGGGACTATTGCAGACAGGCTGATCGAAAACATGGAACCCAATACCGAATACCTCGTTTACGCATACGGCGTGGATCCCATCACGATCGAAAGGCTGACCCCGATCTCAAAAAAGACGCTCACAACCCTGGCACCCCAAACAATCGACACAAAATTCGACATACAGATCGTTTCGACCGAAGGTCTCAACATCGACGTTCTTGTCAAAGCGAACGATTACGACGGCCATTTTGTCGCAAAGATCTACGGCAGCGTCGATGCGGCCGATACGGATGCGACCGTTTTGGAGAAAATATCGGAAAGTTGGATCGACAACGTACAGATCTACGGATGGATGGGCTACACGGCCGAAATGATCCTGAGCCAATATACCTTTCAACAATCCAGAGAAATCCAGGAAACGCTCGAACCGAACTCCAAATACTACATTTATGCCTTTGCCGTCGATGACGAAGCCCTGCGCTGTTCGGACATCGTATTCATCCCTATTACGACAAACGACACATCCATACAACATTGACGACGGCAACCGTCGAAATTACACCGATCGCTACGCCTCTCCTGAAAACTACCATTCAGGAGAAAAGCATCAGACCGGCTCCATACGAAAAATTCCCGATCAGTCCGGACATTCAGTCCGGACTGATCTTCTTAACAACCGACAGACGACTATCTCGACCGTCTCCTCACTTAAAAATATCGTTTCAAACTTCGTCGAACGAGATAGTCCCAATTTTTCAACCAATAAAAACACACAATAAATTAAAAAAGACAAAAACATTTGCAAATACCGAATATTTTATCTATTTTTTTCCAACAAAGAAAAACAACATCTCTATTACATGAAAGAAAACACTTAAGCAGAAAGCGCTTTTTTTTAAGACCGGCCTCGTTTCTGCCGAAAATTAAAAACCTGCCGTAGGCCCGGCACTAAAACCTTTTACGCTATGAAACACTTTAGATTCGCATGGATGTTGCTGATGTTCGGGGGGGGGGATTTTGGGATGCCTGCCTTCATGCAGCGACAAAGACAACGGTATGGAACAGACGGAGCCGAACGACCCGGACGACCCACAGGGACCCCAAATTCCGGACGATCCCAATCCGCCCATGACCGGGTACATCGCCCATACGATGACCGAAGGCGAACTGATGTACTACGGGCATGACAGTGAATACAGCAAAGAAGGCGGAGCCGTTTATTTCCTCTACCTGAAAGACCTGAACAACTCTGCCCGCGGATGTAGCGTATGCTTTTATGTCAATGTCCCACGACAGGAAAAGGGTAGCTTCACCCTTCCGGCCGGGAAATACACCGCCTCCTCCACTTGGGAAATAAATACGTTCAACAATAAAAATACGACTAGATACCGTTCCAACTGGAATGTGGTCGCCCCCAAATGGACACAATACGTTGCCGAAGCCGGAGAATTCGAAGTCGCCATCGGCGACAACATGACCTACACGATCAGAGGCCACATGAAAGGCGGCTCCATTCAGGACGGGGGTTCCATTATGGAAAACGAAGCGGGCGTAGCGTTCGCATTCACAGGTCGGTTGCTGATTTCCGATTACTCGGAAGACTATGAAGACCCGGATGATCCGGATACTCCGGATGATCCCGCACCCGAAGTGCCTGAGGTAACCATGTCCACCGGCTCCCTGTATCGTTACAACGACAACATCTATTATCTCCAGCTCAAGGATGCCAATCCCGCCGATCTCTACGAGACAACCTTTTACTTGAAGCTGCCCGCTTCGGATTCACCGTTGTTGGCCAGCGGCGACTATATGGCAGCAACGACAGGCGAAGAGATGACCATCGATGCGAGCAAGTCATTCTGGAACTTTACCGACAAGGACAACCACAACGACAAGATCAAAAACCGGCTCAAGGAGGGAACCAAAATTCACATCGTCAGCAACGGCGACCACAACTACACGATCACCGGCACACTGGAAGGTACATCCGATAAAACCGGTAAAAACACAGCTCTGAAAATCAACTTTTCCGGCACTCTTCCTTTCGAGGACTACGCCGATCCGGAACCCGTGGAACCGACTGTTACGGAGGTGACCATGACCATCGGCAACCTGGACTACTACGACGGCAATATCTATACTCTGACCCTCAAGGACGCCAACCCGACAGATACTTACGAAGCGTCGCTCTCGTTCAAACTACCCGCTTCGGAGACCCTGCAGCTCGTCAGCGGCGACTACCCCGTATCGACCGGCAGCGGAGAGATGACCCTCGACGCAGCCAAATCCTCTTGGACATTCATCGACAAGGAGAATTTCAACGACCGGATCAAAAATACGATCAAAGAAGGTTCACTCACCGTGACAAACAACGGGAACCACAACTACACCGTAACCGGTACTCTCCGGGGAGCGAGCGACACCGGACAGGAAACAGCCATTAAGATCGATTTTACCGGCACAGTACCTTTCAACAACTATTCGACTCCTCCGGCTCCGGAAGCACCGAAAGCAACCATGACCGTCGGCGACCTCTACTACAATGGGGACAATGTATTCTTCCTCGGCCTGAAAGATGGCTCTCCGATAAAAGAATACGGCATCACGTTCTACATTACGCTCGCGCCCACAGATCCTCTGCAACTCGCCAGCGGCGACTACACGGGCGGTGCCGCCGGTGAGAACATGACTTTCGATCTGGCGAAATCCTTCTGGAACTACAACGATCCCACCTACGGAATCATCAAGAACAGAATCACGGAGGAAACTCTCAAAATCGTCGCCAACGGCAATGACGACTATACCATTACGGGCTCGTTCAAAGCCATCGACGAGGACGACAAAAATACCGAGCTCGAAATCGAATACACCGGAAAACTTCCCTGCGAGGATTACTCCTATTGATCTTTTAGGAGTTGCTCCGAAGACAAAAAACCGGTCCGATTCATAATCAGACCGGTTTTTCTCAGGACGACATCCCTTACAAAAATTTTTCCGAATTCATTCCACAACACGATTCAGATCCGCATATACTCTCCCTTTGCCAACGCACACTCCTCTCTGTTGAAATTTCAGAATCCGGCAGACAACCGGAGTCCCGCATCCCCCGAAGATCGAACGAATCTCGCACCTCATATACCCGGATTCCGGCCTGCGGCACCCCATACTTTACCGACGATAACAAAGAATCCGAACAAAAAACAAAAATAAACACCCGATTTAAGCGTTATCTTAGTATCTTTGCAGAGTACAGGAAACCCGTTGCGGCAAAATCCGGCAAAATCGATTTTGCACCCGGCTTTCATCGTATTTGTACACAACAACAGACTTAAATCCGACGGACTGCCCTAAAAAACCGAACGTTCGACTTCGCACGCAGGGGACATGCCGTTTTGCGGACAAACCGAAACTCAAATGAATAGCTACAAACGCTGGAACAACATCGTCGGCTGGATCGTCTTCGCCATCGCGGCCATGACCTATCTGCTGACCATGGAGCCCTCTTCGAGCCTGTGGGACTGCTCCGAATTCATCGCTACCTCGTATAAACTCGAAGTAGGGCACCCGCCCGGAGCACCGCTCTTCATGCTGCTGGCCCGCCTGGCCACGATACTGGCACCCTCGACGTACTATGTACCCCACATGGTGAACGCCATGAACTGCCTGGCCAGCGCGTTCTGCATCCTGTTCCTTTTCTGGACGATCACCCACCTGGCACGCCGCATCCTCACCCGTCAGGGCGCGGAGCTTACGAAAGCCAACATCGTGGCCGTATTGGGCACAGGTGCGGTGGGAGCACTCGCCTATACCTTCACCGACACCTTCTGGTTCTCGGCCGTCGAAGGCGAAGTATATGCCCTCTCGTCGATGTTCACCGCTCTGGTGGTGTGGCTCATGCTCAAATGGGAGGAACAGGCCGACCAGCCCCACTCGATGCGCTGGATCGTGCTGATCGCCTACCTGATGGGGCTTTCGATCGGCGTGCACATCCTCAACCTGCTGACCATTCCCGCGCTGGTATTCATCTACTATTTCCGCAAAACACAGCGCATCACCTTCAAGGGTATCGCGGTCAGCACCCTCATTTCGGGCGCGATTCTTATTTTCATCAACAGCATCATCATTCCCCATACGGTCTATATCGGCGCCCTGTTCGACCTCTTCTTCGTCAACTCGCTGGGGCTGCCCGTCAATTCGGGCCTCGTGTTCTTCGTAGTGGCCCTGTTGGGAGCGCTCGGCGTCGGCGTATATTTCACCCATAAAAAAGGGCGCACGGTGCTCAATCTCGTGCTGCTCTCGACGCTGATGATCCTCATCGGCTACTCGTCCTACGCATCGGTTACGATCCGCGCGGCGGCCAATCCCCCGATGAACAGCAACAACCCAAGCAATCCGTTCGCCCTCTATTCGCTGCTCAACCGCGACCAGTACGGCGACAAACCGCTGCTCTACGGTCCCCAGTTCTCGGCCCCGACCTCCGGTTACAAATACAAGGATGTCCGCTACCTGGACGATGACGGCAAGTACAAAACGGTTTCGATCATCTCCGGGTACGAACACCCCGACGAGTTCATGCATCTGTTCCCCCGTATGTGGAACTACGCTGCCAGCAAGGAGAGTTACAAATCATGGAGCGCCTACCGCACCCGGACCGATTACGAACGGGATGAAAACGGCGAAATCGTCCGCGACGCGCAGGGACGCCCGAACAAGATCGAAGTGCTCGATTTCGGACGCCGGACGCTTTGGGACGACGGTTCGGGCTACGAACCGCTGGTAATCGTGGAGCCGACGTTCCGCGAGAACCTCAACTATTTCTTCACCTACCAGCTCAACCACATGTACTGGCGCTATTTCCTCTGGAATTTCGTGGGACGCCAGAGCGATATCCAGCCTACCGACGCGATCATCACCGATGGCAACTGGCTCTCGGGCATCAAGTGGATCGACGAGCTTTACCTCGGACCGCAGGACAACCTGCCGGACGAAATAGCGAATAACAAGGGGCGCAACACCTACTATTTCCTCCCCTTCATCCTGGGACTTATCGGCCTGATCTATCAGCTCAACCGCGATCCGCGCAACTTCTCGATCGTCATGTGGCTCTTCGTGATGATGGGCATCGCGCTGGTGGTTTATTTCAACACCTCGCCCAACGAACCGCGCGAACGCGACTATGTTTATGCGGGTTCGTTCTACGCCTTCTGCATCTGGATCGGCCTGGGCGTACTCGCCGTGTGCGACCTGATCGTCTGGGCCACCCGACGCAAGGGCCTCATGGCTCCCATAGCCGCTACGGTCGTCTGCATGGTCGTACCGGGCATTCTCGCGGCCCAGAACTGGGACGATCACGACCGTTCGCACCGCACGATGGCCCGCGACATCGGCTGGAACTACTTGCAATCGGTACTGCCCAATGCCATCATCATCAACTACGGCGACAACGACACCTTTCCCCTGTGGTTCAATCAGGAGGTGGACGGCGTGCGCCCGGACGTGCGGATCATGAACACGAGTTACCTGGGCGCCGAATGGTACATCGACGAGATGAAAACCAAAGCCAACGATGCGCCCGGCGTCCCCTTCACGTTGCCGCGCAGCAAATACACTTATACCAACGACATAATTCCCATATTCAACGTCGTGGACCGTCCGCTGGAACTGAAAGAGGCCATCGACTTCATCCGCAGCGAAGATCCGCGTACCAAATACGATCTGGGCGATGGACACTTGGTCGATTACCTGCCGAACAACCGCTTCGCGCTGCCAGTAAACAAGGACAACGCGATCGCTTCGGGCATTGTCAAGGAGTCCGACCGCGACCTGATGGTCGATACGATCTACCTGGAACTGCCCAAACGGACGATCGACAAGAGCGAGATGATGCTGCTCGACATGCTGGCCCATTTCGACTGGAAGCGTCCGATCCACTTCACACAGGTTTACATTCTGCAGTCGCTCGGACTGCTCAACTACCTCCAGTTCGACGGCTACTCCTACCGCCTGGTGCCGATCTACACCCCCAATCGGTCGGTGCACGAGATCGGCCGCATCGATCCGGATTACATAACGCCGCTGCTGACCGAAACATTCCGCTACGGCAACATCGCCGATCCCCGTACTTATGCGGACTATTTCATCCAATACAATCTCAGCGCCTCGAAAGCCCGTGAATCCTTCGCCCGTGCAGCCAAGGAGTATGTTTTCCGTGGGGATTCGATACAGGCGATCCGGCTGCTCGACATGGGACTCGAAAAACTGCCGCCCCAACAGATCCGCTACACCGACGCCAACACGTTCCCCTTCATCGAAGGCTACTACATGGCCGGTGCCCCGGACAAGGGTGACAGCCTGCTGATGAGCTATGCTCGCAACCTGATGCAATACATCGACTATTACCTCGATTTCCAAGGCATTCAGGGTGACATGGTTACCCAGACGATTATCGACAAGATGCAATCGCTCGACCGGCTCTACTACCTGGCGGCCTACATGGGACGCCAAGACGTGCTGGCCCAGCTCAACGACTACTACCGCACGCTGGGCATTTATGAAAACGAGTTGATCCATCCCGATCTGTCCACACCGTCGGACTCGGTGCAAATTCCCGAATGATCCGGGAAAAAATCCGTCCTGCCGACTGCGAACAATCCATACAACGAAATCGGAAAAGACCCGTGCGTCTTTTCCGATTTTATTTTAACAACGCTCTCTGCGTCCCCGCAACCCTCAAATTATAATTTGCGAAGTCCACACCGCAAGAAATCCCTCCTCCCGAAAAACCGGACAACGCGAAGCGGCGGTGTGCCGTACAAATCGGGATCCGAAAAACAGACGCTCCGGTAAAACCTCGACCGCTGCACATTCCGCCGGAGGCAACAGACACGGACGAGCATACGGAACCGAAACAGCGGCATCCGGTCCGCACTGCCCCGACACAGACACAGCTCAGCTCTATCGGAAAGTCGGGACGAGCTCCGACCAAAGGAAACAATCGGGAAGCAACCCGACCGTCCGAAAAAAGATTCAGGCGCAAACCGAAATCTGCGCCTGAATCATAACTGCATACACACCCCTATCGTTTGGACATTTCGTGTTTCTGGTGAGGGTTGCGCTTGGTATAGAGGAAACGTCGGATCTTCTGCGTCGGAGTCTTGACGAACTCCTGCTTCTCCTCCACGACCTCGGAGATACGCGAGAAACGATTGACCTTGGAATTCACATAATCGACGACCTCCTTCTTGAGATTCTCCTTCCAATTCTCGAAATCCTCCTTCCAGCCGTCGAACTTGGCTTCGAGAGCGTCGGTATTGAAATGCACGAGCGCCACCAGGCGGCCTTCGTGCTCGGTAACCACCGAATCGGCGACGCAGACGTGCGAATTGAGGACGCTCTCGATATCCTCGGGATAGATATTCTCACCACTGGGACCGACGATCATATTCTTCAGCCGACCCTTGATGTAAAGCCACCCGTCGGCCGAAAATTCGCCCAAATCTCCGGTACGGAACCATCCGTCCTCGGTGAAGACCTCCTTCGTAGCGTCGGGGTTCTTATAGTAACCGATCATGGCGCTCGGCGTCTTGGCAACGATCTCGCCCTGGCGGGTTTCGGGATTGACGTTCTCCAACCGCAGCTCGACGCCCGGCGCGGCAGGCCCGGTCGAACCCAGGCGCACCTGCGAGGGAGCCGCACCGGCCAACAGGGGTGCCGTCTCCGTCAAACCATAGCCGATAGCGTACGGAAAACGGGCTTCGAGCAGGAACTTCTCGGCGCCGCCGTCCAGCTTCGCACCCCCGATACCGAGGAAGCGCAGCCGCCCGCCGAAGACCTTCATCAACTTCTTACCCGCGACACGATGCAGATAACGGCGCATGAAATCGATCTTGTAGAGCGCACGCCAGAATCCGCTGGAGGTAAACTTGGCGAGAATCTGATGACGATAAATCTTTTCGATAATCAGCGGCACGATGAGCATCACCGAAGGCCGTACCTCGGCAAGCGTCGGCATCAGAACCGAGGCCGTAGGCGGACGATCCAGGTAAACGACCCGGGCCCCCATCGAGAAAGGATAGATCATACCTATCGAGCACTCGTAGGTGTGCGCCAACGGCAGCACCGAGAGAAACGTATCGTCGGGAAAGATCGGGAAAATGGCGGCGCTCATGGAAATCTGCGCACAGAGATTCGCGTGGGAGAGCATCACGCCCTTGGGACGCGACGTCGTACCCGAGGTATAGATGATGACCGCGAGGTCTTCGGGATTCGGAATTCCGACCGCCCCTTTCTCCGCCGCAGGACGGGAGGCGATCACGCCCAGATTCTTGGTACGAATCACGATATGGAGGGATTCGATCGTGGACTTCGCCAATTTAGCGAAGAGCTTGTCGGAAACCATCAGCGCCTTGGCCTCGGAGTGGGCGATAATCATCTCCAGCTCTTCGGTCGAGAAATCGGGCAGGATCGGCACGGCGACCATGCCGGCAGAGGTGACGGCCAGGTACGAAACGCACCAGTTGGGCATGTTGCTGCTCAACAGCGCCACCTTGTCGCCCGCTTTCAAACCGGCTCCGATCAAAAGGTCCTGCACGTGTTTGACGCGGGTTCCCACCTCGGCATAGGAGAGCTCCTCCCCGCCGTACATGGCAAAAGCGACTTTCGATGCAAAACTCTTTACACTGTGCTGAACCAGTTCGTAAAGTGTATGGATAGTCATTTTCTTTCGAATTAAAATGAGAATATACTCGGGGCAAATTTACTATTATTTGCCGTAAATACACTATTTTTGAGCCGAATTATCGCCATGATCTCTGGTCAATACATCAAAAAACTTGCCGAGAATGCAGGCTTCGACCTCTGCGGAATCACGCCCTGCAAGCATCTTGCGGAGAACGAATCCTACTTCCGCGAATGGCTCGCCAAAGGCTACGGTTCCTCGCTGGAATACCTCGAACGCAACCTCGACAAACGTTTCGACGTCCGACACTTGGTCGAAGGGGCGCAGACGGTCGTGGTCTGCGCCGTGAGCTACAAGAACCCGCTGGGCGAAGGCTATCCGCCCGGGTGCCGCACAAAAATCGCCTCCTACGCCCGCAGCCGCGACTACCACCCCGTCCTCAAGAGGATGCTGGGCACGATGCTCGAAGCCCTGCGCCGGCAATACCCCGGGCTCACGGGCCGCACGTTCGTCGATACGGCTCCGCTGCTGGAAAAACAACTGGCCGTCGAAGCGGGTCTGGGCTGGATCGGGCGGCAATCCCTGCTGCTCACGCCCCAATACGGCTCCTATGTCCTGCTGGGCGAGTTGGTACTTACCCTGCCGTCCGACCAGTACGATGCCCCGTTCGCAGGAGCCCGTTGCGGCCGCTGCCGGAACTGCCTGGACAGTTGTCCGACGGGAGCCATCGTCGCGCCCAAGGTGATCGACACGAACCGTTGCATCTCCTGTCGTACGATCGAAAAGGAGTCCGACAGCGCCCTGCCCGACCTCGACGGATGGATCTTCGGCTGCGATCGCTGCCAGAGCTGCTGTCCCCACAACCAAAAAGCCCCCATGCACCGCTCGCCGCATTTCGATCCCCTGTTCGACCCGCTGACGATTTCGGATCGGGAGTGGCTCGCAATGAGCGAAGAGGAGTTTCTCCTGCGGTTCGGCAATACACCTCTCGCACGCAGCGGACTGCGGCGCATCCAGCAAAACGTGCGGATAAACCAGGAAAAGAACGAAGAGTAGGGCCCGCCATTGGACGGAGAGGCAGACAGCAAACCGACACGAAACCTCTCCGGATATTGTCCGCAGGCTGTTCGGGAAACCTTCCGTACGAAAAGACAGGAAAACCGGAACCCGACCGGCCGGCTCACCACCGCCATCGCCCCGACTTGCGGCACAAAGGCTCCCGCTCCTCCTGAATCGGCCCGACAGCCGACCCGCCGCGATAAAGCGCAAAACCATCCGCTGAACCGCCCCCGCGTGTATCCCGGAAGTCAAAGCCCTTTCGAATAAAACGGGGCAGACTTCCGAAAAAGTCTGCCCCGCATTTCAAAAACAGGAATACCCCGCTAACTGTTCGCTTTGGCTGCGTTCTCCTTAAGCTGTGCCACCGTTTTCTGTGCCGCAGCCACATTCGCACCGGCCGTTACTTTCGAAAGGGCGTCGATCGCCTGCTGGGGCATCGTGCGGGCATTGTAAGCTGCACCCAAAATGAAATAAACGTCGCTGCGCTCCTCTTCGTCGGTCTGCACGGCAGCAGCCTCCTCAGCAGAAGCGATCACGCCAGCGTAATCCTTCTTGTCGAAGAGTGCCTGCAAACGAATCTTCTGGGCCAGCGCATCCTGCGGATTCACGGCCAGCATCTCGTCGGCAACGGCGATAATACCGTCGAAATCATTCTCGCCCTGCAACTTGGCAATACGGTTATTGGTATAGAGCTTGATGTTCTCCTTTACCTTCACGACATCCTCCGCATATTTGGGATTGTCCTGAGAAGCGATTTCGTTGAAAATAACCAAACCTTTCTGGAAGTCGCCCAGCTCGCAATAGCAAATGCCCAAGAAGTTGGCCATCTCCATATTTTTCGGATCGGCGGCATAACCTTTGGCGAAAATTTCAGCAGCCTCGGCGTAGTTCTTTTCGTTGAAAGGCTTTCCGCCCCACATCAGATATATCTTCGCCATCAACATATTCGACATACGCTCCTGCTGCAACTCACCGTAAAGAGCCGCCTTATTGGCCGACTTGGTAAGATTCTCGACCGCCGTGTTGAAATCATTTCCCTTAGCAGCCGTAAGACCCATTTGGAAATAGCACACCGGCACACTCTTCTTGGCCGTTGCAACCCAACTCTGGACATCGAGATCCTCGGAATCGAGCCCCTGATCGATAAGCGTTTCGAAAGCCGTAGCTGCGGATGCAAAATCCTTCGAATTGTAAGCGGCGACAGCCTTATTGTAAGTTTCGCCCAATCCTTCCTGCGCAGCCACAGACCCCACAACGAACAGGGCAAGCGCGGAAATCAAAAGTTTTTTCATAAATATTGTATAAATTATAGGTTAAAATTGGTTCCGTCCATTTTTATCACCATTCCCTGCAAACCCATCGGAAATATCGCCCCGTCCTGTAGGTCGCAACCATCCGTCGAAACTCCCGCCGGAAAGCAGGGAATGCAAATTTAGTTTTTTTTCGGCACTTTCCAAAAATCACCTTCTCAACGCAGCGAAGAACGAACGGACGAGCCTCTCGCACTCCTCGGCCAATACCCCCCGCGTCACCGTCGTTCGGGGCGGAAACACCTGCTCCGAATAGCGGCGATAGCCACGCTTCGGATCGTCGGCGCCATAGACCACCCGCCCTACCTGGCTCCACGCAATCGCCCCCGCACACATGATGCAAGGCTCGACCGTCACATACAACGTACATTCGGACAAGTATTTGCCTCCGACGGTCGAGGCTGCGGCTGTCAGGGCCTGCATTTCCGCATGAGCCGTAGCGTCCGCCAAGGTTTCGACCAGGTTGTGCCCCCGACCGACGATACGTCCGTCCGCGACCACCACGGCACCGATGGGTACTTCCTGCTCTTCTAACGCTTTTTCCGCCTCGTTTAGTGCCAGGCGCATGAATTTTTCATCGGTTTGCTGCTGTTCCATCGTTTCGGTTTTTCGGCAAAATTAATAATTTAACGGAAAATCCGATATGCCTCTAATTTTCACCCGGCTCCACATCGCCGCCTCTCTTCCGTTCTGCCTGTATTCGTAAATAGCAGGAATTCCGACAAGAAACGAATTAGTTCGCACCACTCCGCACTCACTTTTCTTCCTTTACAAAAGACGGAAAGTCGCCGCCACCCCTCCCGACGAACCCGCCGGATTCAGCCTCGCACACCTCCCCTGTCGAAGAAAAGAGATGGCATCCGGTATAAAAAACGCGCGAGTTTGTTTTTTATACCTTCGTTTTCACTACCTTTGTGAATCACAATACGACAACAACGAAAAAAACAGATACGACCATGTACAGAACCCATACCTGCGGCCAGTTGCGTGCCGCAAATGTAAACGAAACGGTCACCCTGGCCGGCTGGGTGCAGAAAGTCCGCAACCTGGGTGCGATGACCTTCATCGACCTGCGGGACCGTTACGGCATCACCCAGATCGTCGTCGAAGAACACTCTCCGGCCGATGTCAAGGCCATGGCCGGCGGACTGGGCCGCGAATACGTCCTTCAGGTCGAAGGCCGCGTGGTAGAGCGTTCGTCCAAGAACCCGAAGATGCCTACGGGCGACATCGAAGTCGTCGCCTCGAAGCTCGTGGTGCTGCACGAGGCCGAAGTGCCCCCGTTCACCATCGAGGAGAACTCGGACGGCGGCGACGACCTGCGTATGAAATACCGCTACCTCGACCTGCGCCGTCCTCCCCTGCAGCGCAACATGATCCTGCGTCACAAGATGGCCCAGGAGATTCGCCGCTTCCTGAGCGACGAAGGTTTCCTGGAGATCGAAACCCCCTACCTGGTCAATTCCACGCCCGAAGGCGCCCGCGACTTCGTCGTGCCGAGCCGCATGAGCCCCAACCAATTCTACGCCCTGCCCCAGTCGCCCCAGACCCTCAAGCAGCTGCTGATGGTCGCCGGCTACGACAAATACTTCCAGATCGTGCGCTGTTTCCGCGACGAAGACCTTCGGGCCGACCGCCAGCCCGAATTCACGCAGATCGACTGCGAAATGTCGTTCGTCGAGCAGGAGGACGTGCTCGAAATCTTCGAGCGCTGGGCCAAGCACATGTTCCGCGAAGTGATGGGCATCGAACTTACGGAGCCGCTGCGCCGCATGCCCTGGATCGAAGCGATGGAGAAATACGGCTCGGACAAACCCGACCTGCGCTTCGGTATGGAGTTCGCCGATCTGACGGACCTGGCCCAAGGTCACGGCTTCGCGGTTTTCGACGACGCGGAGTACGTCACCGGCTTCGCCGCGACGGGCTGCGCCGGCTACACCCGCAAACAGATCGACGCCCTCACGGAGTTCGTCAAACGCCAGCAGATCGGTGCCAAGGGACTCGTCTGGATCCGCGTCGAAGCGGACGGCAACGTCAAGTCGTCCGTCGATAAATTCTACTCGCCCGAGCAGGTGCGGGCGATGGCCGAACGCGCGGGCGCAAAAGCCGGCGACCTGGTGCTAATCCTCTGCGGCAAGAAATTCAAGACCCTCACCCAGCTCTGCGCCCTGCGTCTGGAGGTCGCTCAGCAGCTGGGCCTGCGCGACCCGAAGAAGTTCGCTCCGCTGTGGGTCATCGACTTCCCGCTGTTCGAGTGGGACGACGAGACCCAGCGTTACTACGCCGTGCACCATCCGTTCACCTCGCCCAAGCTCGAAGACGTACAATACCTGGACAGCGACCCCGGTCGCGTGCGGGCCAACGCCTACGACTTCGTCTGCAACGGCACCGAGATCGGCGGCGGCTCGATCCGTATCCACGACTCGAAACTGCAGGCCAAGATGTTCGAGTTGCTGGGCTTCACGGCGGAACAAGCGCAGGAGCGTTTCGGCTTCCTGATGAACGCCTTCAAGTACGGCGCACCCCCTCACGGCGGACTGGCCTTCGGTTTCGACCGGCTCTGCTCGCTCTTCGGCGGTTCGGAGTCGATCCGCGACTACATCGCCTTCCCGAAAAACAACAACGGCCGCGACATGATGCTCGACGCACCGGGCTATATCGACCAGGCGCAGCTCGACGAGTTACACATTCAATTGGTAAAACCGGAAGAATAAACCAAAACAAGATCTCGTATGGCCTCTGTAAGATCGCTTCGGCGGCTGCTCAGGTTCTGCATGATCCTTTTAGCATGCAGTTTGGCAATGCTCATCACCGTCTATACATGCGGTACTGCGGCCACGGGCGACAAAGTCCGCGCCTGGGTCACGGTGCTGCTGCTTCTGGCGCTGATGGGAAACAGCTATCGCTCGATGCGCCGCAAGGAGCGCGAACGGCAGGACAAACTGCGCAAATAGCTCCTTTAGCCAGACAGTTACACGGAATTCAAGGCTTCTCCGAAGAACAACGATGGCTGCAACATAATGCTCGATGCACCGGATTAGAGCGATCTTTCGCCGTTCGACAAACTGTATCCGGAATTGAAAAACCGGAGATATTAAAGCTTCAAGTATCGCCAATACAAGAAAGAGTATCCTGAACAGAAGGATACTCTTTCTTCATACCAACTGAAATGATTACACCAGGGAAGCGATCGCACTCACCAAGATAATCAAAACGATCAACGCGATACACGATATGACAAGCCCGGCGATCGCCAAGCCGCGGGGAGTTCTGAAAATTCCCACGAATGAAAAAATCAAACCCAAGGCCCACAATACCCAGCCGAGCCCCGGAACCCAGTTGAAAATCAAACCCAACAAGGCCAGAATAAAACCGGCGGTTCCCAGTCCGTTCGTGCTTCTCCGCTCCTGCTGATTGATAATGATCGTCTGCCCTTCGACCTGATGTCTGCCGACTTCATTTCCATTCTGCTTCGTAATATTATCCATAAAATTTAAGATTGTATCGTCCGTCCCCCGACGACTGGTAATAAAAAGAAAAGCGTGGCACCGAAGCCCATTTCAGAATCACAGGTCGTAGGAGTACCTTTTGGCGTGAAATAAGCGACAGCCCCACGCCTATATCCGCAGAATACGGATACGACGCGAGAAGATGTCTGCCTATTCTCCGCCAAAATGAATTTCCTACGTTCACGATTCGGGAACAGACTTACACTTTTCCGTGTGTATCAATATGTACGGCAAATATAGCGATCCTTTTCGAAATATACAATAGCGCATCGCGTCGGGAACTGCGACCGCAGAACAAGCGTGAAGCACGACGTAGAAACGAAATCCGGCCAGGACACGATCTCCCCGCTGCGAATCCCCGAACCGGACGGCAGCGGTTCTACGCATCCGCTCTTTCGGACCGCATTCAGTCCGGCCGTTGCCGAAAACAAAAATTTTCAGTACATTTGAGCGACAAAAAAATGCTTTCCATGTCCATTCCCCTCGCCGAACGACTGCGTCCCCGTACGCTCGATGAATATATCGGACAGGCCCACTTGGTCGGGCAGAACGGCGTATTCCGCAAGTTCCTCGAAACGGGCAATGTCCCCTCGTTCATCCTCTGGGGTCCGCCGGGCGTGGGAAAGACTACGCTGGCCAAGATCGTTGCCACGACTCTCAAACGCCCGTTCTACACCCTGTCGGCCGTCACGTCGGGCGTCAAGGAGGTGCGCGAGGTGTTGGAATCGGCCCGCAAGCAGAAATTCTTCGACTCCAAACCGCCAATCCTGTTCATCGACGAAATCCACCGCTTCAACAAGTCGCAGCAGGACTCGCTGCTGGGTGCTGTCGAGCAGGGCGTGGTGACGCTGATCGGAGCTACGACCGAAAATCCCTCGTTCGAGGTGATCTCGCCGCTGTTGAGCCGCTGCCAAGTCTATATCCTCCAGCCGATGACCGACGGGGAACTGCAAACCCTTTTAGACCGGGCCCTGGCCACCGATCCGGAACTCAAGACCCGGGAGATCGAGGTGCAGGAAACCGAAGCGCTGTTCCGTTTCTCGGGCGGCGACGCCCGCAAGCTGCTCAACATTCTGGACATCATTACGGGTGCCGCAGACGGCAAAGTAACGATCACTAACCAATACGTCACCGACTGTCTGCAACAGAACATCGCCCTCTACGACAAGAACGGCGAACAGCACTACGACGTGATCTCGGCCTTCATCAAATCGGTGCGGGGCAGCGATCCCAACGCAGCGATCTACTACCTGGCCCGCATGCTGGCCGGAGGCGAGGAGCCGCGCTTCATCGCCCGCCGGCTGGTGATCCTGGCCTCGGAAGACATCGGCCTGGCCAATCCCAACGCCCTGCTGCTGGCCAACGCCTGCTTCGATGCCGTGCAGAACATCGGGTGGCCCGAGAGCCGCATCATCATGGCCGAGACCACCATCTACCTGGCCAGTTCGCCCAAAAGCAACTCGGCCTACATGGCCATCAACCAGGCTCTGGAGACCGTGCGCGAAACGGGTAACCTGCCGGTCCCTCTGCACCTGCGCAACGCTCCCACCCAGCTGATGAAGGAGCTCGACTATGGCAAGAACTACAAGTATGCCCACGACTATCCCGGCCACTTCGTCGACCAGCAATACCTGCCCGACACCCTCAAAAACCACGGGTGGTGGAAACCGCAGAACAATCCGGCCGAGAACAAGCTGAAAGAGCACCTGAACGAACTATGGAAAGGTCGATATAAATAAGATGTCAGGAATGCCAACTCAAGTTAGCAAATAGGCACAAAATCGCCTTTTATAGCGACAAAAAGATATAAATTAAACAAAAACATAGAGAAAAAGAAGTACCTTTGCAATCTATCAATACCAAATTTATACCAACCACTAAACAAATATCGTTATGAAGAAGCACAATTTCTATGCAGGACCCTCTATCCTGAGCGAGTACACCATCAAAAACACGGCCGACGCCGTCCTCAACTTTGCCGGTACAGGCCTGTCGCTGATGGAGATTTCGCACCGCAGCAAGGAGTTTACAGCCGTTATCGAAGAGGCTCAAGCGCTGGTCAAAGAGTTGCTCGAGGTCCCCGACGGATACTCCGTACTGTTTCTGGGCGGCGGCGCGAGCCTGCAATTCTGCATGGTTCCCTATAACCTGCTGAACAAAAAAGCGGCCTACCTCGAGACCGGTACCTGGGCCGTCAACGCCATCAAAGAAGCCCGACTCTTCGGCGAAGTAGACGTAGTAGCTTCTTCGAAAGACGCCAACTTCTCATACATCCCCAAAGGCTACACCGTACCCGACGACGTGGACTACTTCCACTTCACCTCGAACAACACCATCTACGGTACCGAAATGCGTTTCGACCCCGATGTGAAAGTACCTCTGGTAGCCGACATGTCGTCCGACATCTTCTCGCGTCCCATCGACGTATCGAAATACGACGTCATCTACGCCGGTGCCCAGAAGAACCTGGCTCCTGCCGGTGTGACCATCGTCATCGTCAAAGAGTCGGCCCTGGGTCATGTAGAGCGTGCCATCCCCACCATGCTCGACTACCGCACCCACGTGAAGAAGGGTTCGATGTTCAACACCCCGCCGTGTCTGCCCATCTACGCAGCCCTGCAAACCCTGAAATACTACAAGGAGTTGGGCGGTATCAAAGAGATGGAGCGCCGCGAGGTGCAGGAAGGTCTGATCAAGGCATGTGATGTGATCGACCTGATCATCGAGATCCTGCGAGGAAGCAAGAACAGAGAACAGGTAAAGAAATGCCTGGTTGACGGTGTGACAGAAGGAATCAGGTTCAAGAGCAAATCAAGCGAGAAAGCTGCGCAGAAGCTGCATTTCTCAGAAAAACAGGCAGCTGCGATCCTGGATATGCGTCTGTACAAACTGATCGGTCTGGAGATCGAGGCACTTCAGGCAGACTATGCAGAAACAATGAAGAACATTGCCATTTATGAAGATATCCTGAATAATTATGATTCCATGGCAGAAGTGATCATGAAAGAACTGGATCAGATCAAGAAAGAATACGGTACGAAACGCCGCACAGTGATCGAGAATGCAGAAGAAGTTGTCTATGAGGAAAAGAAGATGGAGGAGATGGAAGTCACCTTCCTCATGGACCGCTTCGGATATATGCGGACCATTGATAAGTCTGCATATGAGAGAAATAAAGAAGCTGCCAATGCAGAGAACAAATATGTGTTTAACTGTATGAATACAGATAAGATCTGTATCTTTACAGATAATGGAAAGATGCACAGTATCAAGGTGGCAGATATTCCGCTGGTTCGTTTCAGGGATAAGGGGACACCGGCAGATAATCTGAGCAATTATGACAGTGCACAGGAACGTATGCTCTATGTAGCACCACTGGCATCTGTAAAAGAAAATACACTTCTGTTTGTCACTGCTGCATCCATGTGCAAGCTGGTGAGTGGTGCAGAGTTTGATGTGGCGAAGAGAACGATCGTGTCTACGAAACTTGCTGAAGAGGATTCTCTGATCTTTGTGGGTTCTGCGGATGAAATGGAACAGGTGGTATTCCAGAGTGAAGGCGGATATTTCTTAAGATTTCAGAAACAGGATATTTCTGCTATGAAGAAAACATCTATCGGGGTACGTGGAATGAAACTGGCAGAAGGAGATAAGCTGGATCATGCATATCTTCTGGAAAGCCGCCAGGAATATACCATTACTTATCATGATAAACCCTATGTTCTCAACAGGATAAAACTGTCCAAACGGGACAGTAAAGGAACAAAACCACGTATATAAAACCAACAAATCCGCTAAAATCAGGTATAAAGGAGTATGGAGGAATTATTTATGTAGCATCATACAATCCCTTAACA
>OJOP01000306.1_pt1 | contig 33645 bp, 37 predicted proteins | sample 1598161 | NCBI WGS metagenome assembly OJOP01 (sample SAMN01915206, study PRJEB22387) | human gut metagenome | isolation source: stool | host: Homo sapiens | place: USA | reverse complement strand
CGGAGTAGCGATCACGATAATTCCTTCCCGAATGTCGTACAGGACTTTTTAGACCATAATACGGAAGAACTTTCCGGTGATAAAAAACTCTGTTTCCTCATCAATTACGGCTTAAACGATTATTTTGAGGGATATTCCATCGCCGATTACCAAGACGGGCTCCGCACCGGCATCCGGGCTATGCGGGAATCCTATCCGGATGCACGGATCATGGTCATATCCTCCAATTATATTCTGTCTTTTGAAAAGGGAATGGCACGCATCGGTGACGAAGAAAATGTATTAGAAGACTATATTGCCGCGGCAGAAGAAACCGCCGCGGCTGAGAATGTTGATTTTCTGAATATCAATGATGCTCTGCAGTGGAATGAACATAATGCCGCAGAATATCTGGCAGATTCCATTCATCCCAACGAGGAAGGACGCTTTCTGTTCGGTGTGGAGGTGATCCGTTCTGGGAAATAATCCCTGTCCTTCTCAGAACCTTGCTGTTACCAGTGAATATTCTCCCACAGTATCGATCACTTCATAAGGGAATTGCAGGTACTGCAGGTCTCCCTCATAGAGTACCATCAGTCCATCCCCGACGGCTTCCGCCAGTTCCGCTCCGGATTTTTCCGGATAGATGTAGTGATAACGCTGTGTGTAATCCTCGCTCTGATAATACCGGGCATCTATTCTGCAGGCATACTGGATCAGGATCTCCGTGGCTGACTGGTTGAACTGCCACCCCAGATTGCCTGTGATGTACAAACTGTCATATCCTTCCATGCCGTCAGCTTCGGCTACGGCATCCAGGAAATCCCTGTTGTAATACTGTCTGCTCTCTTCCGCATACTCTGTAAAATACGTTGTAAAAAACAATACACTGCTGACTACATACACAGCCATGATAACCGGTAAGAGTTTCCTGCATTTGTCCACTGCCAGTGAAATACCATAAGCGCACAACACAATCACCGGGTAGAAGATAATATTCACACGGTTAATGTTCACTTCATAGGTGATCAGGCCAACCCAGATCCCCGTGATCAGGAATCCCCACAATGCCAGCATCTGCATCTGTTTTTCAATCTGTTTTTCCTTAAATTAGTTGATTGTCTTGAAAAATGCTTGATTTACGGGCATATTCGCAGGGTTGCAGATTGATTTTACTACTCATTTACTACTTTTAACGAATTGAGCCTTGATATGCAAAAAACACCTGCGGGCTGCCGGATAGACCGCTGCACCACCTTACGCGGCACGTCGAAAAGAAAAAATAAAATAAGCACCACCTATAAGGCGGCGTTTCTCACTCCTACACAGGAGAACAGGAACGCTGCTTTTTTATGCCCTCATGTTACGCAGTAAGGGCAAACAAAGCCTTGATTTATGCGGCTCTTAGCGCGCGGAAATGAGAAGGACAAGGGTTGATACCGTTTCCCTCAAAACCGCGTTTCTACTGCGTAACAAATCCAGCGAAAAGGAGTGACGAAGCTATGGCAGTTTTCCGCGTGGAAAAGAACAAAGGTTATACGGTTATGAGCAACCACCATTTACGCAACAAGGAACTTTCCCTAAAGGCAAAGGGCTTGTTGTCGCAAATGCTCTCACTTCCCGAAGATTGGGACTACACTCTTGCAGGACTGACCCTTATCAACCGGGAAAAAATTGACGCTATCCGGGAAGCAGTACGGGAACTGGAAAATGCCGGATATATACAGCGTTCAAGGGAACGTGATGAGAAAGGACGCTTACGCGGTACAACGTATGTTATCTATGAGCAGCCGCCTAAGTTGGATTTACCTACATTGGAAAAACCAACATTGGATAATCCAACATTGGAAAAACCTACGTTGGAAAATCCAACGCAATTAAATAAAGAACTATTAAAAACTAACTTACCAAAAAAAGAAAAATTAAATACAGATATATCAAGTACCCATTCCATTCCTTTCCGTTCCCTAAATCCCTCTCCCTTAGAGGACGCGGCACAGCCGCCGGAACGGAAGCGAAAGGAACCGGAACCGAGCGCATTTGATATTTATGAGGAAATCATCAAGGACAATATCGAGTATGACATACTCATGCAGGATAACCGCCTTGATAAAGACCTCATCAATGAGATTGTGACCCTCATACTTGAAACGGTCTGCACTAAACGAAAAACTATCCGTATCGCCGGGGACGATTATCCGGCAGGGCTTATCAAGGCAAGGTTTATGAAACTTGACAGCAGCCACATTGAATTTGTCCTTGCCTGCATGAGCGAGAACACCACCAAAATCCGCAACATCAAACAATACCTGCGGGCGGTGCTTTTCAATGCCCCGTCCACTATGAACAGCTACTATACGTCCCTTGTAGCGCACGACATGGCAAGCGGCGCACTGGCACCGAAGAAGCCGCAGTTTGGCGACCCGGACTATTATTCTTGCAACGAGGGCGAAAGCCTGTAAACCAACCCAAAGGAGGATTTGATTATGACGCAGAAAACAGGAGCTTTGATTTTTGATGAAACCGCTGACCGCTACGACATTCGCTTTGACGTAAACGACTATTACGGGGGCTTGCATTGCGGCGACTGCATGGAGGTTTTTGTACGCGGCAAATGGAAGCCAACCCGCATGGAGTACGGGGACAACTGGTATCTTGTGGGTATTCGGGCGGCAGACCTTTCCGGGCTGCGGGTACGGATTTAACAGGGCGGCGTGAAAGCGGACGCTCTTTTTTCATGCCCGCCCCGCTTCCCGACGGCGGGCATACCACCATAGAAAGCGAAAGGAGGACACCCATTGCAGGAGGAAACCAACGAAAAGACCATAGCCCTTTACATCAAGACCGGGAAACTGACGGCGCAGCAGCTCCAAAAGGCTATGAAAGCCCTGCTTGCACAGATGAAAAAGCAGCATGACAAACAGAAAATCCCGCATGGCAAGCAGACACTAAAGCAGCTTATGAAACAGAACGCGGGCGTTTCCAACATTGAAATCACAAAGGACAATATCAAAGCCTTTGAGAGTACAGCGAAGAAATACGGGATTGACTTTGCCCTAAAGAAAGACAGCACTGAAACCCCGCCCCGCTATCTTGTATTTTTCAAGGGACGGGACGCGGACGCACTGACCGCAGCCTTTAAGGAGTTTTCTGCAAAGAAGCTGACGCAGGAACAAAAGCCCTCTATCCGCAAGCTGCTTTCTACTCTGAAAGATAAGGCGGCAGCTCTGAACACACAGAGGGACAAAGTGAAGAAAAAGAACAGGGAGGTATCGCTATGAAGCCGGAACTCAAAAAGCTGCTTATCCTAAATGCCCCCTATCTGCTCTTTGTCTATCTCTTTGACAAAATCGGACAAGCGGTACGCCTTGCGCCGGGAGCTGACCTTTCCGGCAAGGTGCTTTCCCTTGCAGACGGCTTTTCCGCTGCCTTTGCAAACCCGCTTCCGAGTTTTGCCCCTATGGATTTGCTTATCGGTATTGCGGGGGCTGTCCTTATCCGGCTTATGGTGTACTTCAAAGGCAAGAACGCGAAGAAATACCGAAAAGGTATCGAATACGGTTCAGCCCGTTGGGGCAACGCCGAAGATATAAAGCCCTACACCGACTCGGTATTTCAAAATAACGTGCTGCTCACACAGACAGAACGGCTTACCATGAACAGCCGCCCGAAGCAGCCGAAGTATGCAAGGAATAAAAATATCCTTGTTATCGGGGGAAGCGGCAGCGGCAAGACGAGATTTTTTGTGAAGCCCAACTTAATGCAAATGCACAGTAGCTACGTTGTAACCGACCCAAAAGGTACGGTTTTAGTCGAGTGTGGGAAGCTCTTACAGCGGGGCGGCTACCGGATAAAAGTGCTGAACACAATCAATTTCAAGAAATCCATGCGTTACAATCCCTTTGCCTATCTCCGCAGCGAAAAAGACATTTTGAAACTGGTAAATACCTTGATTGCCAACACCAAAGGGGACGGGGAAAAAGCCGGGGAGGATTTTTGGGTAAAATCGGAACGGCTCTTTTACTGCGCCCTTATCGGCTACATTTGGTACGAAGCCCCGGAGGAAGAAAAGAACTTCACGACGCTGCTTGAAATGATAAATGCCAGTGAAGCCCGCGAGGACGACCCGGAATTTCAGTCCCCCGTTGACCTCATGTTTGAACGGTTGGAGGAAAAAGACCCGGAACACTTTGCCGTCCGGCAGTATAAAAAATTCCTGTTATCTGCGGGAAAGACACGAAGCTCTATCCTCATTTCCTGCGGTGCGCGGCTTGCCCCTTTTGACATTAAGGAGCTGCGCGACCTTATGGAAACCGACGAAATGGAGCTTGACACCATAGGCGACCGCAAGACCGCCCTGTTTGTTATCATTTCCGACACCGACGATGCCTTTAACTTTGTGGTATCAATCCTCTACACACAGCTTTTCAATCTGCTTTGCGACAAGGCAGATGATGAATACGGCGGCAGGCTGCCCGTCCATGTGCGCTGTCTGTTAGACGAGTTTGCAAATATCGGGCAGATACCGAAGTTTGAAAAGCTCATAGCCACCATACGAAGCCGGGAAATCTCCGCGTCGATTATCTTACAGTCGCAAAGCCAGTTAAAGGCAATCTATAAGGACAACGCCGATACCATAGTCGGCAACTGCGACACCACCCTTTTCTTGGGCGGCAAGGAGAAAACCACCCTCAAAGAAATGTCGGAAATCTTGGGGAAAGAAACCATTGACAGCTTCAATACTTCCGAGAACCGAGGGCGCGAGGTATCGCATGGGCTGAACTATCAGAAGTTAGGCAAGCAGCTTATGACCGAAGATGAAATTGCAGTTATGGACGGCGGGAAATGTATTTTACAGCTACGAGGGGTGCGCCCGTTCTTTTCTGATAAGTACGACATTACAAAGCACCCCAACTATAAATATCTTTCCGACTATGATAAGAAAAATACTTTTGATATGGAAAAGCATTTAAGGCGCAGACCCGCCCTTGTAAAGCAGGACGAACCCTTTGACTATTACGAAATCAGCGAAGCAGATTTGCAGGAGGACACCGACCATGAATAGACGTATGCAGAAGAAAAAAGATAAGAAAATCACAGAAGCCATAAACGGGCTTGTTTTCATTGCCGAGCGACGGGAACAGCAACGGCAGGCAGCTATCCAGCAGTTTGTGAAACGGTGTGAAGCCCTGTATGAGCAGGCGGGAACTTTGATTTTACGGGAGGTTACACTATGAGCAGACAGAAAACAAAAACTGATGATATACGTCGTGAACATTATTTTACAAAGATGATAGAAAATGCAGAAAACGCTCTGCGGGAGTATTTGCAGGAACGCGGAGGGGAACAGACCCTTTACGTTACCGAGTATATGCAGCGTAGGAGCTATCTTTTGGAATGACGAAAAATGTGTGTTCCCGGCTGAAAAGAAAGGAGGAATTGACGCAGTAACAAAGAAACAGACAACTTACATGATACGCGCCCCTACTGGGAAATCCATAACGCCCATACCCAACAACTGAATACCGCCGCGCAGCAGAATTTTACGCCGCGCGGGGACTTATGACCGCGGCAGTTACAAAACTGACCGCCGTTTTTTATGCCCTTTTTAGGGGGCAAGCCGCATTTGCGGTAGAAAGGAGCTTTATGGAATTTTTTAACTCTGCTATCGACGTATTACAGACCCTTGTTATCGCACTGGGCGCAGGCTTAGGCATTTGGGGCGTTATCAATCTCTTGGAGGGATATGGAAACGACAATCCGGGTGCGAAATCACAAGGCATTAAGCAGCTCATGGCGGGCGGCGGTGTTGCTCTTATCGGCACTATCCTTGTACCGCTTCTTTCCGGTCTGTTCGGATAAGATTACGGAGGGTAGCCTATGGAGAGCATACTTGACGCGATTAACGAATGGATAAAGGAAATCCTTATCGGTGCGATAAACGGTAATCTGTCAACTATGTTCGGGGACGTAAATGAAAAAGTAGGCACCATTGCAGCGGAGGTAGGCAAGACCCCGCAGGGGTGGAACGCAAACATTTTCAGCATGATACAAAACCTGTCGGAAAATGTGATTGTACCCATTGCGGGGCTTGTCATTACCTATGTCCTCTGTTATGAGCTTATCAGCATGGTAACGGAAAAAAACAATATGCACGACGTTGACACGTTCATGTTCTTTAAGTGGTTTTTCAAAGCCTTTGTTGCCGTTTTCTTGGTAACACACACCTTTGATATTACTATGGCGGTGTTTGATATGGCGCAGCATATTGTGTCCGGCGCGGCGGGGGTAATCGGCGGCGATACGAATATCGACGTAACCGAAGCCCTTGCTGCCATGCAGGAGGGACTAAAAGATATGGAAATCCCCGAACTACTGTTACTTGTCATGGAAACGAGCCTTGTAAGCCTTTGTATGAAAATCATGTCCGTACTGATAACCGTTATCCTCTACGGAAGAATGATTGAGATATACGCCTACTGTTCCGTTTCCCCTATCCCTTTTGCCACCATGACAAACCGGGAATGGGGACAGATTGGGAACAACTACCTAAAGGGGCTGTTTGCACTTGGTTTTCAAGGCTTCCTCATTATGATATGCGTCGGCATTTACGCGGTTTTAGTAGGCGAAATGGTGGTAGCGGACAATCTGCACAGCGCGATTTTTTCCCTTGCAGCCTATACCGTTATCCTCTGTTTCTCCCTGTTCAAATCCGGCGCACTGGCAAAATCTATATTCAACGCCCACTAAGGGCAGAAAGGAGGTCTTTTCTTGGCGTATGTACCTGTACCCAAAGACTTATCCAAAGTCAAAACAAAAGTTGCTTTCAATCTGACAAAGCGGCAAATCCTTTGTTTTTCAGTGGCACTTCTTATGGGACTGCCGCTTTTCTTTTTGCTCAAAGACAGCGCAGGGACGAGCCTTGCGGCAATGGCAATGATTGTCGTCATGCTTCCCTGCTTCTTGGTTGCCATGTATGAAAAGCATGGACAGCCCCTTGAAGTGGTAATTAAAAACATCATTCAGACAAAATTGACCCGCCCCAAAGTGCGACCGTATCAGACGGAAAACCTGTATGCACTCTTGGAGAAACAGCGGGCATTAGAAAAGGAGGTATCAGCGATTGTCAAAAGGACAGACAAAAAAGACGCGGGAAGCCGCAGGAAACAGGCGTAAGCTGACCCGCGCGGAAAAGAAACAGATAGCGGCGGTTATCCGGCAGGCAAAGGGGGACGGGAAAGCCCACACCGCACAGCAGACCATTCCCTACCTTGCCATGTACCCGGACGGTATCTGCAAAGTGGCACATCGGAAATATTCAAAGAGCATTGCTTTTGAGGACATCAACTATCAGCTTGCACAGGCAGACGATAAGACCGCCATTTTTGAAAACTGGTGCGATTTTCTCAACTACTTTGACGCGAGCGTGAACGTGCAGCTTTCTTTCATCAATCAAGGCTCACAGCAGGAACAGGCAGCGCGGGCAATCCATATCCCACCGCAAAATGACGATTTTAACTCTATCCGCACCGAGTATTCCGATATGCTGAAATCGCAGCTTGCCAAAGGGAACAACGGGCTTGTAAAGCACAAGTACATCACATTTTCCATTGAAGCAGACAATCCGGCGGCAGCAAGGGCGCGGCTTTCCCGCATTGAAACGGACATACTCAATAACTTCAAGGTGCTTGGCGTATCGGCGCACCCCTTATCCGGCTATGAACGTCTGAAAGTGCTGCATGGGGTATTCCACCCGGCAGGCGAGCCGTTCTCATTCTCTTATGACTGGCTGACCCCGACGGGGCTTACCACAAAGGACTTTATCGCCCCGTCCTCTTTCAAGTTCGGGGAGGGACGCTATTTTGCTATGGGGAAAAAGACGGGGGCGGTATCGTTCCTTGAAATCCTTGCCCCGGAGCTAAACGACCGTATCTTAGCGGATATGTTGGACTTGGAAACAGGGGTTATTGTCAATCTCCACATTAAAAGTATCGACCAGTCGGAAGCAATCAAGACCATTAAGCGCAAAATCACTGACCTTGACAAGATGAAGATTGAGGAACAGAAAAAAGCGGTTAGAAGCGGTTACGATATTGATATACTCCCGTCCGACCTTGCCACCTTCGGAAATGAAGCAAAGAATTTGTTGCAGGATTTACAAAGCCGCAACGAGCGAATGTTTCTTCTTACATTCCTTGTGGTAAACATGGCAGACACAAAACGGAAACTGGAAAATGACATTTTCGCGGCGGCGGGCATTGCACAGAAATACAACTGCGCCTTGACCCGTCTTGACTATCAGCAGGAAGCGGGGCTGATGTCCTCTATCCCTCTTGGGGAAAACCTTATCCCTATTCAGAGAGGGTTGACGACGAGCAGCACCGCTATTTTTATCCCGTTCATCACGCAGGAGCTATTTCAGACCGGGGCTGCCCTGTATTATGGCTTAAATGCCCTGTCAAACAACATGATACTCTGCGACCGTAAACAGCTTAAAAACCCGAATGGGCTTATCTTGGGAACACCGGGCAGTGGAAAATCCTTTGCAGCAAAGCGGGAAATCACAAATGCCTTTCTCATTACCGACGACGATATTTTTATCTGCGACCCGGAAGCCGAGTATTTTGCCCTTGTCAAGCGGCTTGGCGGGCAAGTGATACGCTTATCCCCGACCGGGAAAGGCATGGACGGTACGCCCCAGTATGTAAACCCTATGGATATAAACCTTAATTACAGCGAGGACGACAGCCCCCTTGCACTGAAAAGTGATTTTATCCTGTCCCTCTGCGAGCTTGTCATTGGCGGCAAAGAGGGCTTGCAGCCCGTTGATAAGACCGTCATTGACAGGGCTGTAAGAAATGTGTACCGCCCGTTCCTTGCAGACCCCGACCCGGCAAAAATGCCTATTTTGGGCGACCTTTACGACGAGCTGCTAAAACAGCCGGAGCCGGAAGCTGCCCGCATTGCGGCAGCATTGGAGTTGTATGTTTCCGGCAGCCTTAATGTATTCAACCACAGAACGAATGTGGAGCTTTCTAACCGCCTTGTCTGCTTCGATATTAAGCAGCTTGGAAAACAGCTCAAAAAATTAGGTATGCTCATTGTGCAAGACCAGATATGGAACCGCGTTACCATTAACCGGGCAGAGAAAAAATCTACCCGCTACTATATGGACGAATTTCATCTGCTCTTAAAAGAGGAACAGACCGCCGCGTACAGCGTGGAGATTTGGAAGCGTTTCCGTAAATGGGGCGGCATACCCACAGCAATCACGCAGAACATCAAAGACCTTTTGGCAAGCCGCGAGGTGGAAAATATCTTTGAAAACTCTGATTTTGTCCTTATGCTCAATCAGGCACAGGGCGACCGGGCTATCCTTGCAAAGCAGCTAAATATCAGCCCACAGCAGATGAAATACGTTACCCACACCGAAGCGGGCGAGGGACTTATCTTTTACGGAAATGTGGTGCTGCCTTTTGTAGACCATTTCCCGAAAGATACCGAGCTTTACCGCATTATGACGACGAAGCCGGAGGAAGTGAGCAGCCTATGAAAACAGACGTGATTATCAACCGGGATGCGCTTTGTGCTTTGCAGGAATTACCCAGTGAAAGCGTCCATTGCTGCGTTACAAGCCCGCCCTACTTTGCGCTGCGGGACTATGGGCTTGACGCACAAATTGGACAGGAGGACACGCCGGAACAGTATATTGACAGGCTGACCGCTGTTTTTAGCGAGCTTTACCGGGTGCTTAGAAAGGACGGTACGCTATGGCTGAATATTGCAGACACCTATTGCGGCACTGGGAATAAAGGCGGTTATGCTGACCCGAAAAACCCAAAAGGGCGCACCGGACAGCGGATTGCAAGGAACAGCCGCGTTACCGGCTGCAAGCAAAAGGACTTAATCGGTATTCCCTGGCTCTTAGCGTTTTCCCTGCGTGAACAGGGGTGGTATCTGCGGAGCGATATTATATGGCAAAAACAAAATCCTATGCCGGAAAGCTGTAAAGACCGCCCGACCCGCTGCTATGAACATATCTTCCTGCTTTCAAAAGAAAAGAAATATTACTATGACACTGCCGCCATTGCGGAACCCTTAGCACCTACTACCGCAGAACGGTATCGCAGAGCGCGCAGCACCAACAGCAAATACACACAGGAAATCCCCGGACAGGGTAAGGTACAGGGGCTAAACCGACCGCGGGACGGCGGCTATTATGACGACGCGCTCATACCGACGACGCGGAACAAACGGGACGTGTGGCTGATTAACACCGTCCCCTATAAAGGAGCGCACTTTGCCGCTTTTCCCCCGAAATTAGCAGAAACCTGTATTTTGGCAGGCTGCCCCAAAGGAGGGATTGTCATAGACCCGTTTTTTGGAAGCGGCACGACCGGGCTTGCGGCAAAAAGCCTTGACCGCCATTATATCGGGATTGAATTAAACGCAGAATATTGCGCCCTTGCGAGGGCGAGGATTGGAGGTGCAGGACTATCAAACAATTAAAACCACGCGATAAAATCACACAGAAAATGACCCGCGACGGCGTGGTGGAAGTCAACGAAACACAGCAGACCGCCGAGCGTATCAGCAGCCGGGAAGCAGACAGCGACTTTTCACAGCCGGACAGTGCCGCAGCGAAACGCGTCATAGAACATCTTGACGCAGCACATACCCGAAAGGCAAACAAAAAGGCAGTCAAAAAAGAGCAGGAAGCTACTGCTTTGCGTACTTCCACTTCCCGCTTGCAGTTTACCGAGGAAGAACTTGCCGCCCCGGAACTGGAACGCTATATTGAGAAATCCAACAAAGCCGCTAACCGACTGGACGCGGCAAAGGCAGCTATCCCAAAGCAAAAGAAACTGGTTAAGGAGCGCACCTTTGATGAAGCCACAGGAAAAGCAAAGACCCGCTTACTCTTTGAAAAACAGGAAAAACCGATACCCGGCGGCAAAAAGGGAAACCCGCTGTCCCGCCCTGCACAGGAAGCGGGGATTTTCGTCCACAACAAGATACATTCGGTTGAAAAAGACAATTCCGGCGTTGAGGGGGCGCATAAGTCGGAGGAACTTGCCGAGCGCGGCGCGAAATACGGGGCGCGGAAGTTAAAACAGGGCTACCGCAGCCATAAGCTGAAACCCTACCGGGAAGCAGCGAAGGCAGAAAAGGCAGCATTTAAGGCAAACGTCAACTTCCAGTATCACAAGACCCTGCACGACAACCCGCAGCTTACCTCTAACCCGCTTTCCCGTTTCATGCAGAAACAGCAGATAAAACGCCAGTATGCAAAGGCGGCAAAGAAAGGAGGGGCAAAAGCCGCAGCGGAAGCCACAAGAAAGACGGCGAAGAAAACCGCCGAGGAAACGAGGAAAGCCGCCGCATTTGCGGCAAGACACCCGGCGGGCATTTTGATTGCAGTTGCCGCGCTGCTTCTCTTTATTATGATTTCCGCAGGGCTGTCCTCTTGCGGGGCTATGTTTTCGGGCTTGACTAATGGCGTGCTTGGCACTTCCTACACGTCCGAGGACAGCGACCTTTTGGCAGTTGAAAACAACTATGCTGCATTGGAAAACGGGCTGCAAAGTGAGATTGACAATATCGAAAACACCCACCTCGGCTATGATGAATACCGCTATGACCTTGACAGTATCGGACATAACCCACATGAACTTGCGTCTTACTTGACCGCCCTCTTGCAGAGCTACACCCCGCAGAGCGCACAGGCAGAGCTTGAACGTATCTTTGCCATGCAGTACACCTTGACGCTGACCGAGGAGGTTGAAATACGTTACCGCACCGAAACAAGCACCGACCCGGAAACAGGGGAAACCACCACCGAGGAAGTCCCTTATGAGTATTACATCTTAAATGTCAAACTGGAAAACAAGCCGATTTCCTCTTTTGTATCGGAGCTTTTAACGCCACAGCAGCTTGAAATGTTCCATGTGTACTTGGAAACAAGCGGCAACAAACCGCTGATTTTTGGCGGCGGTTCTCCCGACGGAAGCCCGTCCGAGGATTTAAGCGGCGTAGAGTTTGTAAATGGTACGCGCCCCGGAAATCAAGAGCTTATGGAACTTGCAAAACAGCAAGTCGGAAACGTGGGCGGCTACCCTTACTGGTCTTGGTACGGCTTTAACAGCCGCGTGGAATGGTGCGCCTGTTTTGTATCATGGTGCTACAATCAAGCCGGAAAAAGCGAACCCCGATTTGCGGGCTGCGAATGGCAGGGTGTCCCTTGGTTTCAGTCAAGGGGACAATGGGGCGCACGCGGCTATGAGAATATCGCACCGGGCGACGCAATCTTTTTCGATTGGGATTTAGACGGCGTTGCCGACCATGTGGGGCTTGTGCTTGGCAGGGACGGCAGCCGCGTCTATACCGTTGAGGGCAATTCCGGCGACGCTTGCAAGATAAAGAGCTATGACCTTAACTATCAATGTATCAAAGGCTACGGGCTGATGAACTGGTAAAGCAGCCCAAAAAAGAAAGGAGAAATGACCTATGGCAAACAATAAAATCGACCGTATCAATAAGGAAATCGCAAAGACCCGCGAGAAAATCACAGAGTATCAGAACAAGTTAAAAGGACTGGAAGCGCAGAAAACCGAAGCGGAAAACCTTGAAATCGTACAGCTTGTACGAGCTATGCGTCTGACCCCGCAGGAACTGAACGCTATGCTGTCCGGCGGCGGTATTCCCGGCATGACTGCCGCACCCGCAGAAGAAAACGAACAGGAGGAAAATGCAGATGAAGAATAAACTGAAAAAGACCATGACTGCCCTTTGTGCCGCCCTTATCCTTATGGGCGATTTTTCTGTCCCTGCCTATGCACAGGGCGCAGCCACAGAGCCGAACGCCGGGGACGCGACTAATGACAGCGGCGTGATTGTGGAGGAAACGCCGCCCCTTACCCCAAAGGGAAACGCAACACTGGTTGACGATTACGGCGGCAATAAGCAGCTTATCACTGTTACCACCAAAGGCGGCAACTATTTCTATATCCTCATTGACCGCGCCGCCGAGGGCGAACAGACCGTACATTTCCTAAATCAAGTGGACGAAGCCGACCTTATGGCACTGACCGAAAACGGCGAAGCTGCCAAAAAGTCGGAAATCTGTAACTGTACGGAAAAATGCGAAGCCGGAAAGGTAAACACGTCCTGCCCGGTATGTGCAACCACTCTGACAGGCTGCACAGGCAAAGAGCCTACCCCAACACCAACGGAGCAGCCGGAAGAACCGAAAGAAAAAGGCGGCAATCCCGGTGTGGTGCTTGCCTTAGTCCTCTTTGCCCTGCTTGGTGGCGGCGCAGCGTTCTACTACTTTAAGTTTCTAAAGCCAAAGCAGAATGTAAAGGGCGATACCGACCTTGAAGATTTTGAATTTGAGGATTACGACGAGGACGAGTCGGAAGCAGATACCGGGGAAACTCCCGAAGATGAAGAAACGGAGGAAGAAACCCTATGACCCTGTTTACCGACAATCCCTTTGAAAAAATGATGATACAGAAACCGAACGGGCGGCGTGATAATGCGCCGCCTGTTCCTTATCCCCCGGCTTGTGCTTCCTGCCCTTACAAGGGACAGTCCCCTTGTGTGGGGTACTGCATTAGAGATATATGTAGTGGATTGAAATAGACTTGTGTATTTGAATATGTTAGAATAAATAATCATGGCTTAGGAGGAATTTCTATGACGAACAATGGAACATTCGTATCAGATATAAAAGCAAAAAAAGCGTATAAAAGTCTTGAATATTATAATAACGTTACTTCTGAATATTCAAATACCGCGTATCCTCATTTAACTTTTCAAGTTGACAGTGTTGTTGAGTATTTACAAATAGTTAATATGCTTTCTAAAACCAAAAGAGAAGATTTTGTTAATGGAGAAATTATTTATCGTGGTATGGCAGATAAAGATTGGAAACTTCTGCCCTCTTTAGGCAGATATGATGATTTGAGTGATGGACAAGAATATAATCTTGTTAATAATTTTCTGGCATTACGCCCAGAAGCATTTCAAAATTTAAATTCCAACTTTGAGATACTGTCTAAAATGCAGCATTACGAATTACCAACACGTTTACTTGATTTTACAACTAACCCTCTAATTGCTTTATTTTTTGCTTGTAGTGAGTTAGCAAATAAAAAAGACGCACGAATTGTCTGTCATAGAGCTTATGTTGAAATATCTAAAAATCCAATTATCGAAACAATTTGTGGATTTTATAATTATTTTACACAGGAGGACATTAAGTTAGATGATTTAAAAATATCACCACAGAAATATTTAAGAAAATTATACTATCAAAAAGACGACAAACTTTTAATTGCCCGCCCGTTTTATTGGAATGAAAGAATACAAAGACAAGCGGCAATTTTTATGGTATTTCCCAATCGGTTATATGATATATATGGTTTGTGGGCTTATGGTGGACGAGTTGATTACAGTCATCACTGGGAAAACAAAAAATATCGTTCGTCATTAGAAATCGTTGAAAATGAGCCACTAAAAAAGATATATAAGGAAGGAGATAAAAGAAATTTCGATGTGACGCATTTATCCATAACTGAGCTTTTCAATTTTTATGAAGATGAGACAAATCGAAAACAATTATTGACGAATTGGGAAACACCTTTTAAAGAAAGGTTTGAATTTAGGAGTGAACTACAAGCCATTGACTTAAATACAATGAAGAAAGAGTTTTGTAGCATTATAATTGATAAAAGAAAGAAAAATTCTATTCTTCAAGAGTTAAGAACATTTGGTATTGATGAATCCTATGTTTATCCAGAATTACAGTATACAGCGAGAAAACTGAAAAAAATTTTTTTACCTTAATTTTGTTAGAAAAGGGCAATCGAAAAATCGGTTGCTCTTTTCTTTTACCTGAAAGGAGGATTTTTTATTGACTTCACATATTTTAGTAATCGCAGAAAAGCCCAGTGTGGCGCAAACAATCGCTGCCGTACTTGGGGCAAAGGAAAAGAAAGACGGATTTCTCACAGGAAGCGGCTATATCGTTTCTTGGTGCGTGGGACATTTGGTAGGGCTTTCCGAAGCTGCCGCCTACGGGGAGCAGTATAAAATGTGGAGCTATGACAGCTTACCGATTTTGCCGCAGGAATGGAAATACACCGTTTCCGCTGACAAGGAAAAGCAATTCAAAATCTTAAAGGAGCTTATGCACCGGGCAGACGTTTCCGAAGTGGTAAATGCCTGCGACGCAGGGCGCGAGGGAGAACTTATTTTCCGTTTTGTCTATGAAATGGCGGGTTGCAAAAAGCCTATGTGCCGCCTTTGGATTTCTTCTATGGAGGACAGCGCAATCAAAGAGGGCTTTTCCCGTCTGAAGAACGGCGAGGAATACGACGCGCTCTTTGCTTCCGCATTGTGCAGGGCAAAGGCTGACTGGCTTATCGGTATCAACGCCACCCGTCTTTTCTCTGTCCTTTACAACCACACCTTGAACGTGGGACGCGTACAGACCCCGACCTTAAAAATGCTTGTTGACCGGGACGCGGCGATTACCACATTTAAGAAAGAAAAATACTACCATGTGCGCCTTGCCTTATCCGGCGCGGAAGCTGCAAGTGAACAAATTTCAGATAAGGCAGAAGCCGACGCATTAAAAACGACTTGCGAAGCGTCGCGGGCAGTCTGTACTTCCCTTGTGAAAGAGAAAAAGACCGCAGCCCCGCCGAAGCTCTTTGACCTTACTTCTTTACAGAGGGAAGCAAACCGCCTGTTCGGTTATACCGCAAAGCAGACCCTTGACCTTGCACAAGCCCTGTATGAAAAGCGTTTGCTTACTTATCCGAGAACCGACAGCGCATTTCTAACCGACGACATGGGCGACACAGCGGCGGGCATTATCAAGCTGCTTTGTGGGAAATTTTCTTTTATGGCGGGAAAAGACTTCACGCCGGAGCTTGCAAAGGTGCTGAACAGTAAAAAGGTATCAGACCACCATGCCATTATCCCGACTATGGAGCTTTCAAAGACCGACCTTGCTGCGCTGCCGGAAAGCGAAAGGAATATCCTTACCCTTGCCGGGGCGCGTCTGCTCATGGCGACCGCCGCACCGCATACCTTTGAAGCGGTTACGGCAATCTTTGAATGTGCCGGACAGTCCTTTACCGCAAGGGGAAAAAGGGTACTGTCCGACGGGTGGAAAGAACTTGACCGCCGCTATCGGGCAACCTTAAAGAACAAGCCCGAAACGGACGACGCAGACAGCGACACAGAAAAGACCCTGCCGCCATTTACCGAGGGACAGACCTTTGAAAATTCGGCGGCAACGGTAACGGAGCATGACACAACACCGCCAAAACCTCACAACGAAGCGTCGCTGCTCTCTGCTATGGAGCGCGCCGGAAGCGAGGACACCGACCCGGACGCAGAACGCAAAGGGCTTGGAACTCCCGCCACCCGCGCCGCCGTCATTGAAAAACTGGTAAAGGGCGGTTTTGTGGAGCGAAAAGGCAAGCAGCTACTTCCCACAAAGAACGGTATCAACCTTGTGTGTGTCCTGCCGGACACCTTGACAAGCCCGCAGCTTACCGCAGAATGGGAAAACAATCTGACGCAGATTGCAAAAGGCAAGGCAGACCCCGCCGCATTTATGGAGGGTATCGAGGATATGGCGCGGGAACTGGTAAAGACCTATCCGTTTCTTTCTGATGATAAAGCGCAGATGTTCAAGCCGGAACGGGAAGCGTTGGGAAACTGCCCCCGCTGCGGTTCTCCTGTCTATGAGGGAAAGAAAAGCTACTATTGCAGCAATAAAGAATGTATCTTTACCATGTGGAAAAATGACCGTTTCTTTGAAGAACGAAAAGTAACCTTTACCCCGAAGATTGCCGCTGCACTCTTAAAATCCGGCAAAGTAAATGTGAAAAAGCTCTATTCCCCAAAGACGGGCAAAACCTACGACGGAACTATCGTATTGGCTGATACGGGCGGGAAATATGTCAACTACCGCATTGAACTGCCGAAGAAAAAATAACTGAATAGCAAGCATAGGAAAAGAGTACCCTTTTCCGTAAAATCCCTGCTTTCTCTACCGAGAACGGCGGGGATTTTTGCTTGTTGGGAAGTTTCCCAAACCCTCTGAAACAGCAGAAAGGAGGTTACACATGGCAAGTTTACGGGACACCGTAAAGGACTATCAAGAAGAATTAAGGGACGGTATCGCTTGGGTGGCGTTTTGGAAAACGGGACGTTCTTGGAACGCTGAATATTTCCACCTTGAAATGGGCGACTACCTCTACCCGGAGGACAGAAGCCGCATGGAAGAAATCAAACAGGCTGACCCTGCCGCCGTTGTGGTAAACGGTTATTATTCCGGCTATCTTGGCGAGGATATGAGCCTTGACGAGCTGACCGCCGGGGTGCGCCGCCACTACGAAAACGGATATAGCAATATCGGGGAATTTATCAAAGCCCACGACGACAGGCTGCCGCCGGAGCTTATCGAGGAAGCAAGAGCCGCCGCCCACGCTGCGGGGCTTCCGTTCTCTGAAAAAGTCTACCGGGACGGCGAAGAACCCGACCCCTATATTTTTGACGGGAGCATGAGCATGGAGGACTACGAACTTATGCACCGCATGATTGAGAAAGAAAGGAGCGAACACATGGAACAACCGATTTTAAGCGGGTATCTTTCTAATCTTGGAAAGTACACCGAGGGCAGACCTGCGGGCGAATGGGTATCATTCCCCACGACTGCCGAGCATTTGAAAGAAGTCTTTGACCGTATTGGCATAGACGGCAAAAACTATGGGGAGCTGCATATCACAGAATACCAGTCCTCTATTGCGGGACTGGCAGGAAAATTGACCGAGCTTGAAAGCCTTGACGAACTGAACTATTTGAGCGAACTTTTGAAAATGCAGTTTGACGACGACCGGGAAAAATTTGTTGCAGCTATGGAATACGGCGACCATACAAGGGACTTGCAGGACATTATCAACCTTGCACAAAACCTTGATTGTTACTGGCTTTATCCGTCCGTACAGAGTGAGGAAGATTACGGGCATTATCTGATTGAAGAACTGGACGAGTTGGAGCTGCCCGAAGAAGCAAAAAAATATTTCATGTATGAGGAATACGGGCGGGACGCTGCTATCAATGACGGGGGCAGATTTACCGAGCAGGGCTATATCTACAATAACCGCAACACCTTTACACAGTGGTACGACGGGCGCGACGTGCCGGAGGAATACCGGGTAACGCCGCAGCCGCCAGTACAGGAAAAGGAACAGGCAGACCTTGACGCTTCCGCAGCCATACAAACCGCCGCCACAGAGCAGCCTCCGGTTCTCCCGATTATCCTATCTTCTGAAAAGCCTGCTGACAAAATGAAAGAGATTACCGACCGACTGGAACAGGGAATTTTAGGACTGTATGAAAGCGACCGTTACGCCGATTATCTGCGTACCATGTCAAAATTCCATGATTACAGCCTTAACAATACAATCCTTATCGCTATGCAGGGCGGCAATCTTGTGAAAGGCTATAAACAATGGGAAAAGGAATTTGACCGCCATGTAAAGCCGGGAGAAAAAGCTATCAAGATACTTGCGCCGTCCCCGTTTACCGTTAAGAAACAGGTGGAAAAAATCGACCCGGACACCCAAAAGCCTGTTTTCGATAAGGACGGGAAACCTGTTACCGAGGAAAAGGAAATCAAGATACCCGCCTTTCGTGTGGTATCTGTCTTTGATATTTCACAGACCGAGGGAAAGGAGCTTCCTGCCCTTACCTATGAGCTGACGGGCAACGTGGAACAATACAAGGATTTTTTCGCTGCCCTTGAAAAGACTTCTCCCTTTGCTATGGGATTTGAAGCACTAAGCGGCGGCGTAAAAGGACGCTGCAATTATGAGGAAAAGCGTATCATCATCAACGAGGGCATGGACGAATTGCAGAATATCAAGACCGCAATCCATGAAATCGCCCACGCCACGCTGCATGATACCGCCCTTGCCATGCCGGAACGCCCCGACCGCCGCACCCGCGAGGTACAGGCGGAAAGCGTCGCCTATGCTGTCTGTCAACATTACGGGCTTGATACGTCGGACTATTCTTTTGGATATATCGCCGGGTGGAGCAGCGGAAAAGAACTTGCAGAACTGAAAGGCTCTCTTGAAACAATCCGCAGCACAGCCGCAAGTCTGATTGATACCATAGACGGGCATTTTGCAGAAATCCAAAAGGCACAGGATAAGGAACAGACCACCGAACAGGCGCAGCCCGCACAGGAAGCCGCCAAACAACCCGAAGCAGAAGCAGCCGCGCCGGAGCTTCCCGAAGAAATAGCCCCGGTACAGGAAAAAGAAGCACAGCCGGAACAGGCTGCACCCGCCCCTTATTACACTATCAATGAAGCTGCCGCCAAACGCGCAAAGGATATGAACAGCTTTTCCGATTATAAGCAAGGCAGCGCGACGGCTGAATACAGGCATTATGTAGATGAAGCCGTACAGCTTGCAGAAAGGCAGAAACAGCGGGTAGACCCGATGTACCATGATAAAATCGACAGCCTGCTTGACACCTACGCCCGGAAACTGGCGGCGAACATGAACAAAGGCTATGAGATTAACGCGCGTGTTCCCTCTATCCTGATTGCGGGCGGCTCTAACTTCCCCACAAGGAAGAAAGAAAAGCAGAACGCAGCCCGCGACAGCAATTACCGGGAATGGCAGGACATACAGGGGCTTCTTGATAAAATCCGCAGTACCGGCATGGGAGGTATCAGCGCAGACGACCCACAGGCAGTACAGAAGTTAGAAAAGAAACTGGAAAGCCTTGAAAAATCACAGGAAACCATGAAAGCCGTAAACGCCTATTACCGTAAGCATAATACCCTTGACGGCTGCCCGCATTTACCGCCGGAGGAACTGGAAAAACTGAAAGCAGATATGGCGAGCAGTTGGCATTTGGAGGACAAGCCCTTTGCGACTTGGGCGTTATCCAATAACAGCGCAGAAATCCGGCGCGTGAAAGACCGTATCAAATCCCTTTCACAGCAAAAAGAAATCGGTTTTGTGGGTTGGGAATTTGACGGCGGCAAGGTGGAAGCAAACACCGAAGCGAACCGACTGCAAATCTTCTTTGAGGATAAGCCGGACGAAGCCACGCGGGAAGCCTTAAAAAGTAATGGCTTCCGTTGGTCGCCAAAAGCAGGGGCATGGCAGCGGCAGCTTACCAGTAACGCCTACTATGCGGCTGATTATGTGAAAGCGATTGCACCCCTTACCGGGGAAAAGCCTACCGAGTTACAGCGGGCGCATATCCGGCAGCAAAAGGTAGCTGCACAAGAACAACCCGTACAGGAGCAGCTGGAGCAGAAAGCCCCACAGGACAAAGACACATTTTCCATTTATCAGATAAAAGGCGGGGACGAAACAAGAGATTTGCACTTTGAACATTACGACCGTCTGACTGCCACAGGACACCGGGTAGACGCGAAAAACTATGCCCTTGTCTATTCCGCAGAGCTTACGCCGGGGACTTCCCTTGAAGATATTTACACCCGCTTCAATATCGACCACCCGAAAGATTTTAAGGGACACAGCCTTTCCGTTTCCGACGTGGTGGTACTTCATCAGAACGGGCAGGACACCGCCCACTATGTAGACAGCTTCGGTTATAAGGAAGTGCCGGAGTTTTTCAAGGAGCAGGAAAAAGCCCTTATTCCCGACGACTTGAAAACGGGCGAAACAATCAAAACACCGAGGGGGACTTTCTATGTAACCGCCATGAGCCGCGAGCAAATGGAAGCTGCCGGATATGGCTTACACCACCAGTCCGACGACGGAAAATATTTGATTATGGGGAACGGAACGCGGGCGTTTGCCATTTTCGCAGAGCAGCCGGAAAACTATCTGAAAGCTGCCGAGCAGACCACCGAGCAAAACTACAACATGATTGACGGACAGATAAACAACACCCCGACCGTCGCAGAACTGGAAGCAAAGGTAAAGGCAGGAGAAACCATTTCCCTTGTTGACCTTGCGGAAGCTGTCAAGGCTGACAAGGAACGCGGCAAGGCAGCGAAAACGGAAAAGAAGCCCTCTATCCGGGCGCAGCTTAGAGCAGACAAAGAAAAGACCGCACAGAAAAAAGCGACAAAATCAAAAAATCACGAATTGGAGGTATGAGCATGATTAGACTGACCGTTGAAGAAACAAACCTGTTGAGCATTTACAACGAGGACGTCAAGCGCGGGCTTATGGAGAACATCAACGCTGCGCTGCCGTTCATGGACGAGGATATGCGAGAACTGGCGAAGCGCACTCTTGCGAAAATCGCACCTCTGACAGAAAATGAGTATGCGGAGCTTGCCATTTTCGCCGCTGATGAAGTATGACCGGGGTTAAGCGGCTTACGCCGCCCCAAAGCCGGAAAGTCAACAGCCTTGTAAAAAAGGAGTGCTGCAACTGCGATAACGGACACTGTATTTTACTGGACGACGGGGAGGAATGTATCTGCCCGCAGCTTATTTCCTATTCGCTTCTTTGCAAATGGTTTCAGACCGCCGTACTTCCTCTTGATAAGTTGCTGTATGCAGAGCTTTTCAAGACCGAGGATAAAAAGCGTTGTACCGAGTGCGGGTCTTCGTTTGCGTCCACCTCTAACAACGTCAAATACTGCCCGGATTGCCGGAAGCGTATTACCCGCAGACAGGCAGCGGAGCGCATGAGGAAACGGCGCGCCCTTGTTACGCAGTAGGGGCAAAAAAAGCCTTGATTTAAGGGGATTTCAGTGTTTGAAAATGACGCGGCAAGGGTTTTATACCTTATTCCCTAAAAATGGCGTTCTATTGCGTAACAGATACCAAAAATGCACCTACATAAAACAGGGCGCGGACAGTCTTTTGTTAGCTGTCTGCGCCCTGTTTTTTTACTTTATTCGTGCAGTTCTTCTATATCCTTTATTCGGTTTCCCGATAGGATATACAGCTCTCCATTCTCTACCCTTATAACCAAAGTATCATTTTCTTCGGAATAAGTTCCATATTCCACACATTCTATATATCCGATAAGTGTATTTCCGTCCTCAAAAGTAATTTGGATTTTACTGTCTGCGTCAATATAAGTTTCCACGCCATAACTGCCGTTTTCTAATGTTATTCTGTAACATGGTGTAATACCAACTATTTTCATAATTATTCCCGTTCCTTTCCTTTTTCCCGTTCCGGCTCTTTGCCTTGCCGCAAAATGCTGTCTATGTTCCGTTTGATAACGTCGTATTCCTTGACCTGTTTTTTCAGCTTGCCATAATCAGTGTAAAGGGCTTCTTTCTGCGCTTGGAGCTTCCCGTATTCTTCCTGCATGGCGGCAAGATTGGGGAGCTTGGTAACGCCCGCCGCTTTCAATGCCTTTGCCGCCGCTTCATGGAGTATCAGACTGCTTTCCTGCTTTGCCCGGTATGCGTCCTTATCCTTTGCCCTGCGGTATGCTTCATAGACGGGTTTTGTCTTTTGGTAGGTGGTAACGTGCTTCATCAGCACCGCCATATCAGCAAGACGTTTTTCCACGCTCTTTAATGCGTCTGCTGTCTTTTCATTTTCCGCATTTATTTCTTCAATCCGGCTGACTAAATCTGCGTACTGTTCAATCTTATGTTCCGTCAAGAAATTCATAGTCTTTGCAGCCAGTTTCAGATTATGGATTTTCGCCCACTGTTCATAGCCCCGGCTCTCTTGTGCCTTGATACTGTTTTCAATGTCGATAAGCAGCGATACGCCGCGCTGCTCTTTGGGAGCTTTCGCCGCCTTTGTGCGCTTGCCTGCAATCCGTTCTTTGATTGCTTCCTCTGTATAGTCTGCACCGAGAGTTTTTAAGCGGGTAAAGCGTTCCTGTCCGGGAGCGCGGCAGGAGATATATTTTCCAGTCTTTATCTCATAGCCCGCTGCCTGTAACCGCTGCAACAATTCTTCAAAACTTGCCACTTGGGGGATAAGCGTATCAACAGCAATTTTCAGCTTGCCTTTCCAACTTGTACCGACCTTTTCCGCTTGATATTCCGCATAGCTCTTTCCCTTGCTGCCTTTGCCCTGAACGACAACAGACAGCCCGTTTTCCCGACACAGCCTATCACTCATGTTCCGTATGCCGTAGTAGCTGCGCTTATTGGAATTGTACTTATGGTAGTCAACAAAATTGACCGCACAAAAAATGATATGGTTATGGATATGCCCTTTATCTATGTGGGTAGTCAAGACGTATTCATGCTGTCCCTTTGTTACTGCGTCGGCAAGCTGTTTTCCGATTTCGTGGGCTTTCTTATAATCTACTTCTCCCGGCTCAAAGGACTGTATCAAATGGTGGGCGAGATTGTTCCCTTTCTCTATGGCTTGTGCAAGCGTAAATCCAAATTCAATGTCTGCCGTTTCATAGCTGCACCCAAAAGAGGACACAAGCATTTTCCCGTCTGTTTTATCCGGGTTTTGGATATAGTCAAGGGCTTTGCTCAACGTGCTTTTAATAGGCTTAATCTTTGTAACCGCCATATCTCCGCAAGCACCCCCTTTATTTCCTCTATGTCCTCTTGGTAGACGCTGCTTGTCGCATTGACACGCTTTGCAATCTGATTGATATTAACCCCGATTTTCTGTATCTCCGCAGTCATAGCTTTTATGTCGCTATGGTCTGTCTGAATGATATACCCGTCAATGGCAATCTTGCGAAGATACGCCGCCATGTTCCGGGTTGGTACGAGCTTCATTTTCTGCTCAATCAATGCCCGTTCTTCCTCTGTTACATAGAATTTGATTTGTACTTTTCTTTTGCGTCCGTTCATGCAATCGTTCCTTTCCGTTCCGAGGGTTTGGGACACTTCCCAACAAGCAATTTTCAACCGACGCACCGCAGGACGGGAGGGCGAAAATACGGAAAAGGGTACTCTTTTCCTATGCTTGCTACGAAAGTTTTTTCCTCACTGGTTACTACAATGCAATGCTCTATATGCCAAAAAAGAGCAAAAGAAAAACGCTGCAATCTACAAAGATTACAACGCTTCCTAATCCTATTTAATTTTACTGGACACATTTATTTGTCCTCTTTTTCGACTTCTGAAATTTCTTTTGCAGTTGCTGTCACAATCCGTATGCCGTTATCGCTCATTTCATCAAGCAGAGCGTCAAGCTGCCGCCGCTTTGTATTTTTTTCGGCAGGCGTATCTAAAAGAAACTGGTCTACGGATATATTGTAACGGAGCATAAGCTCAAAAAAGATTTGCAGACTGGGGTGCTGTCCTTTATTTTCAATATTCGCAAGGTAACGAGGGGAAATATACATTTCATCACTTACCTGTTTGCGGCTTTCCTTGCGTCCCGTCCGCGCAGATTTTATCGCTTCTCCAAATGCTTTGAAGTCATATTTTTCTACTGGTCTTTTTGCCATATTTATTCACCCAGTTACATTTTACTGTTCACTTTTTGTTTTGGATATGCCTACACTGTTCACATTATTAGCTTAAATAATTCCTATTATGCAATGAACAAAAAGAAGTAACGGGTAAAATGAAAAAAGCAGGGTTACCCCTGCTTCCTCTGTACCTATTGCGGTATCATTAGCGCGACTTTGAAGCCGCCATATTTACTATGGTCTATTGTAACAGTTCCTCCATGACCATTCACAATCTGCTTTACAATCAATAACCCTAAACCATGTCGCTGTTCGGTGGTGTTCGTATCACAGACCATATAATGCGGTGCATGATTGAGTTTTTTTATTTGTTCATCAGAAGCACCTATGCCATTATCCTCAACACAGATAATACACTTATTATTGTCTGCGACAACTGATACATAAATCGTGCAACCGTTTTCATTATGGCTTATGCTGTTCTGAATAAGGTTTGAAATTGCGCGTTTTAATAAATTTTTATCTACGCTTATATTGCAAACTGTTAATTTTTCGTCTGTGTTCCATTTCATCGGAAATCTATCATCAATATCCATATTCATAAAATCCACAACTACTTGTCGGACAATGGCAACTGCATTTTCCTGTTTTTTTACCAGTGGTTGCATATCGTATTCAAGTTTTGAAGCAAGATTGAGATTGCTAATCAAATTTTTCATTCTCTTACTTTGCTTCACAATAACAAAAGCCTTTTGGCGTTCAGTTCCCGAAAGATTAGGAGAATTTTCTAACTGTTCGGCATATCCCATAACCATTGATAACGGTGTTCTAATATCGTGAGAAACTCCTGCTATCCAGTTTGCTCTTGCTGTTTCTTTCTTTCTTAACTGTTCCTGCTGTTTTTGCAAAATATCAGAAGTACAGTTGATATTAGCTGAAATTTCAGAAAGCAATCCTTTTTCTGAAACGTGGACACACGCCCCGGCAGATAAATCTTGTATTCCTTTTGTAATCGGCTTTATTGATTTTAGAAGTTTGATATTGGCTATTACATAGATTGCAAGAATGAGCGCAACATTGATAAATAACACTGTTAAAACCGTTTTCGGCAAATCAGCAATCAGACTGTAATCCCAACTGGGCTGTATATGTTTCCAAAAACTTTTTTGCGGAAATCCGAGAACAACGATACCATTTTCATGTTTCCCCGTATAGGTTGGGTAACTGTCAAGATAACCGACACTCAAATTTGCTATATCAGACAAAGTATAATCGTTTGGAATAGTGGCAGGTACATTTTCTGTTTTCCATACAACCTTACGGCTATCATCTTCAATCAAAATCGCCCATATATCATTTTCCGCTAATCTTGCAGATATATCTTCTGACAGCATATAGTTTCCGCTGTCTGTCGCTTTTAACGCTGTTCCCGTTTCCTTAGCTATACTGTAAGGAGATGTATTTTCATCAGGAATTTTGCTTGCCATAAGTGCCACAAATGCAATCACATTTATAATCACTATGAGGATAGAGCTTAACAACAAAATGCCCACAAAACGCCGTATAAGTTTTGGCACACTTTTCATACTATTTGCCCTCCACATTCAACTTGTAACCTAACCCCTTAATCGTTACTAAGGAAATCGGCTGCGAGGGGTTTTTCTCTATCTTTTCTCTGATACGGCGTATATGCGCCATTAAAGAATTTTCATATCCAAAAGGATTATTGCCCCACGCCGCTTCACACAATGCGTCAATCGTTACAATGCGTCCTGCGTTACGGTATAAGGCAGAAAGTAAATCATGCTCCTTTGCTGTCAACGGGATATGTTCATTATTCTTTATCACTTCTGCGCGAGAAAAATCAATCTGACTATATTTTAACTGCACAAGGGGATTGTCGCCCTTATAGCTTCTTCTTAAAATCGCCATTACACGAAAAACAAGTTCTTTTGGCAAAAACGGTTTTACTATGTAATCATCTGCGCCTAACCCGAAACCGCGAAACTTGTCATCATCTTCGCCGCGTGCAGTAAGGAACAAAATCGGATAATCGCCATTCATCTTTAGCTGTTCCATTAAATCAAATCCGCTACCGTCCGGTAACATCACATCAAGTATTGCTAATTCCGGGGGGGATTTTTTTGCTTGCACTATGGCTTCCTCTATGCTTTTTGCTGTATTTATATGATGAAATCCGTATTCATCAAGAATGGAATGAACCATATCTAATAACTCTTGTTCATCATCAACAAGCAGTATACGTTTATCTAACAGGTAATCATTGCTCATGGTAAAAACCTCCCTTCATTTTTACATTGTACCACAGAACTATGAAATTTTTTAGTCTGCTACAAAATGTAAGGTAGATGTAAGGTAGGGAGAATGTTATCGCAAGGTTCATGTTATATCATAGAAGCAACGAAAGGAGATGTTTCTATGAACTATATTATCACAACAGAGCAGTTGACAAAAAAATACAAATCTTTTGTTGCTGTCAATGATGTTACACTTCACATTCGGAAAGGGAGTATTTATGGCTTTCTTGGTCCGAATGGCGCAGGAAAATCTACAACTATGAAAATGCTCTTGGGCTTGACTGCCCCTACAAACGGTAGTTTTACAATAGACGGAAAACAGTTTCCTACTGACCGTATTGCTATTTTGAAAGAGGTTGGCTCATTTATTGAGTCCCCGTCTTTTTATGCAAATCTAACGGGAAAAGAAAATCTTGACATTATACGTCGTATTTTAGGTTTGCCCCAAAGCACAGTTGATGACGCATTAGAGCTTGTCGGTCTTTCAGAGTTTGGTAACCGTCTTGCAAAAAAATATTCTCTTGGTATGAAACAAAGATTAGGGCTTGCCGGAGCATTGCTTGGCAGACCGCCTATTTTGATTTTAGACGAACCTACAAACGGACTTGACCCGTCCGGTATACATGAAATCCGAAATCTGATTAAGTCCCTGCCTGACCTCTACGATTGCACCGTCCTTATTTCTTCTCATATGCTGTCTGAAATAGAACTGATAGCAGACGACATAGGCATACTCAATCATGGGCGGCTGCTATTTGAAGGCAGTTTAGACGACTTGCGACAACACGCCCTGCAATCCGGGTTTGCTACTGATAATTTGGAAGATATGTTCCTGTCTATGGTTGAGAAAGACAATGCCAGCAGGAAGCAGAGGGCAAAACTATGAGGACGTTTGTAATCGAACTTCGGAAAGAAAAACGGACAGGCGTTATTCCTTTGATGATTGCCATTGGCGTTTTAGGCGCAGCATACGCCTTTGTCAATTTTATTGTCCGAAAGGACACGTTACTAAACTTGCCATTAGCTCCTATGGACGTTTTACTTACGCAGCTTTATGGTATGATTATGGTCTTAAATATGTTTGGTATCATAGTAGCCGCCTGTATGATTTATAACATGGAATTTAAGGGAAGCGCCGTCAAAAAAATGTATATGTTACCCATAAGTGTTCCCACCATGTATCTATGTAAATTTTTGATTTTGACTATCATGCTGTTAATTGCAGTATGCTTTCAAAATATGGCACTTGCAAAAATCGGTGTAACAGATTTGCCAAAAGGCACATTTGAAGCGCACACTTTAATATCCTTTGCCGGATATTCCTTTCTTACATCAATGCCCGTATTATCCTTTATGCTTTTCATAGCGTCCCGCTTTGAAAATATGTGGGTTCCGCTTGGTATCGGTGTGGCAGGATTTTTAAGCGGTATGGCATTGGCAACATCTGAAATTGCGCTATTCATGGTACACCCTTTTGTGGTTATGCTAAAGCCTGCTATTGCCATGAGTGCCCAGCCGGATATTGCCGTTGTAATTGTGTCTATGATTGAAACAATCCTATTTTTATGTGCCGGATTGTGGTCTGCAAAGAAACTGCGTTATGAATAAGGAGGTGTATAGAAATGAGTTTTTGGGAATTACTCAAAATTGAGTTTATGAAAGTCAAACGAGGAAAAATTGTACCTTTGATTTTTATTGCCCCGCTGCTCGTGGTTGTTTCCGGCGTGGCAAATCTACACAGTTACTTTACCCCGGAATATACGAACGCATGGGCTGCTATGTTCATTCAAAGTGCATTAGTCTATTCCTACTATCTGCTTCCGTTCAGCATGATTGTAGTCTGTGTAATGATTGCCGGACGGGAAACAGGAAATAACGGGATATTAAAGATGTTAGCCTTACCTGTTAGCCGATATGCACTTTCAGCCGCAAAGTTTTGTATACTGTTGTTTTATCTACTCTTGGAAATGATTGTATTTCTTGTTGTATTCATTATAGCCGGATTGATTGCAACGAGCAGTACCGGAATTACAGAAACCTTACCTATCGTGTATCTGCTGAAATGGTGCGCGGGATTATTTCTTACCATGCTCCCCAGTGTAGCGGCGATGTGGGCAATCACTATACTTTTTGACAAGCCGCTGCTATCTGTCGGCTTAAACCTATTCCTTGTTATTCCGGGTGTATTAGTGGCAAATACCCCGCTTTGGATAGTATATCCCTATTGTTATAGCGGTTATTTGGTTTCTTGCTCCTTACATGACTTCTCAACAACAGGAGGAAGTACCGGGTTTGAATTGTTCCCGTTTTTACCATGTGCCATTGTGATTTTTGCATTTATATTTGGTGTAGCGGTAACACGTTTTGGAAAAAAAGAAATGAGGTAGCATTATGGAAAAAAAGAAATTTCAAAAATTGAGTATAGCAGCGTTAATTATAAGCATTTTTCCACTTATGACCTTTATCCCAGTTTTGTTCCATATTACATTGACAGACGGGGTACGTTCTGTATGGGCGGGTATAAATATTGTTTCTGTTTTCACAGGATTGATACTTTCAATTATCTGCATTAAAAACAGTGATAGCCGGAGTGCAATAAACATTATTTCAACTATCATCAGTAGTTTCTGGGTATTACTAATGGGCGGTATCATTGCTCTTGCTTTATTCATTAGCATTGTTCAGTAAAAAATCATCAAGTTACATTAACTTAAATAAAAAGTCAATCTGCCGGACGACGGTAAAGAAAAAAAGCCGTCGCAACGCAGACAGTTTTCACGCGCCTATTACAAATTCGGCGGCTTTGATTTTCAGAGCCGCCGTTTCTTTTTGTCTGTACGACGACCCTTAACCATGCAGACATGGCGGCTTTAGGAGGTAGCCGCCATGAGTTATAAACCACATCGACAAATTCTTACATTCTTTGGCTTATCAAAAAAAGCCCGACCGCCACCGGGGATATTTCTACCCTTAGATATGAACTATCAAATCATCTAAATACTTTTTATTATTCCTATGCGTCTGTCTGCACTTTGCAGGCAGGCGCATTTCGCATTTTACAGAAGATTTTTCAAAAACTTTGCCCTCTTTTTGGCAAAGCAAAAAGTCGCCTGTATTATCCCGCGAAAAGGGGAGGTACTACCGCCTTTCGGCAGAAAGGAGGTGAACACCATGACACCTAATCGCAGGGAATTTGAAAAGCAATGTGCGTTTCAAAAGTTCTGTAAATCAGTGCTGCACAATGAAGCGTGCAACGCCCATGAAGAAATTCGTCGGCGCAGAGTTCGGGAAGTTGCTTTTTCTGACCTTGCCTTGCATGAGGAGCGGCAACTTTATACCGTCGATAAGTATTTTCAAGACGAAGAAGTAGAGCCGTCTTATCAAATGGCAGGAAAAGAAATAACCCCAAAACTGTTGCTTGAAGCTATCCGGGCTTTACCCGAAGAACGGCGCAAAATTGTACTGCTGTATTACTTTGAGGGATTAACTGATATAGAAATCGGAAAGCAGCTCAATATCTCAAGAAGTACGGTACAGTATCGCCGGACAAGCTCCTTTGAGCAGTTAAAAAAATATTTGGAGGAAAACGCTGATGAATGGATTGAATGGTAAACCGACCAAGTACCCGGAGAACACCCTTGTACCTTATCCTGTCATACTGGCAGCGTCAAAGGGCGACCCGGACGCAATGAAGATTGTATTGCAACATTTCAGCGGCTACATAGCCCGTCTTTCCATGCGAAAGCTCTATGATGAGCGAGGAAATGTTTATTTTGGAGTAGACGAAGAAATACGCGAAAGGCTGCAAACAAAACTGATGAGGGCAATCCTCACATTTAGGGCTGAATAAACCAACGCGGTATTGGAACGCTTCCCCCTTTTCTGTTCCATATCGCAGAACAGCCCTCTGCTCTTTGATAAAGAAAGCGGCGCAATAGAACGGCGACGCAGTATAAGGCAAATCGGATACGTTCCTTTTGTGCCGAGCCATGCGGTGGATACGCCATGACCTTTCTCTTAATAGAAAAGCGAGCGAGAAATACCACACCGTAAAGCAGAGATAGCAGCCTGCGGGCGATAACGCACAGAATACATAATGATACTTCCTTATAGCCATAGTCCGAGCGTTAGAAGCGTCGCAGGCAATGGGTAGGGCTTCGGCAGACCGCCGGAGGGGTGCAAGTCCCATGAGGTTACGCTAATAGCCGTCCGATTAAAGCCTATGTTACAGATTGATTTTTGACCCATTAAGAAAGGGGGACGACAAATTGAACAATAACGACGTGCCGATTTGGGAAAAGTACACTCTTACCATAGAAGAAGCAGCAAAATATTTCCGTATCGGAGAAAGCAAGCTGCGGAAACTGGCAGAAGAAAATCCCGTCCCGGACTGGGTAATGATGAACGGAAACCGTATTCAGATTAAGCGTAAGCAATTTGAAAAAATGATTGATACGGTGGACGCAATCTGATAGTGAAATCGAGCCTTGAATGTGGTACAATATAGTCAAGCATATCAAGGCTCTTTCCATTATGGAAAGGAGCATAACGATGTCGGAAAAAAGACGGGATAATAAAAATCGTATTCTCCGCACCGGAGAGAGCCAGAGAAAAGACGGGAGATATGCCTACAAATATATAGATACCTTTGGGAAACCGCAGTTTGTTTATTCTTGGAAGTTAGTGCCTACGGACAAAACCCCGGCAGGAAAGCGCGACGATATAGCGTTGAGGGAAAAAGAGAAAGAAATCCAAAAAGACCTTGACGACGGTATCGACCATATCGGAAAGAAAATGACTGTCTGCCAACTCTACGCAAAGCAGATACGCCACCGGGCAAATGTGCGGCATGGTACAAAGCAGGGGCGAAAACAGCTCATGCGGATTTTGCAGGAGGATAAACTTGGAGCCTGCCGGATTGAAAATGTGAAGCTCTCCGACGCAAAGGAATGGGCGTTACGCATGAAAGAAAAAGGTTACGGCTTCAAGACTATCAACAACCACAAGCGTTCCTTAAAGGCTGCCTTTTACACAGCCATACAGGACGATTGTATTCGTAAAAATCCATTTGACTTCCAGTTGAACACAGTCCTTGAAGATGATACGGAACCAAAGGAACCTCTATCCCCTACGCAGGAAGCGGCTTTTCTGTCCTTTGTGCAGCATGATAAAGTCTATCAGAAATACTACGACGAGATTATCATACTGTTAGGGACAGGGCTTCGCATTTCGGAACTCTGCGGACTGACGGAAGCTGACATTGACTTAGACAAACAGCTTATCAATGTAGACCACCAACTTTTGAAGATTGCAGACGTGGGCTACTATGTGGAAACGCCTAAGACAAAAAGCGGCAACCGGATTATTCCTATGAGTGAAAAAGTGTTGGAAGCATTTCAACGGGTGCTGAACAAACGGAAATATGCACAGCCTGTTATTTTGGAGGGCTACACAAAGTTTCTGTTCCTTAACCGGAACGGCTTGCCAAAAGTGGCAGTCAACTATGAAAGTATGTTCCGAGGGCTTGTAAGAAAATACAACAAAACGCAAAAGGTAGCATTGACAAAAGTAATGACACCGCACACCTTACGCCACACATTCTGCACCACGTTAGCAAATGCGGGAATGAACCCTAAAGCATTGCAATACATCATGGGACATTCCAACATCAATATGACGCTGAACTATTACGCACACACAACTTCCGAAACGTCGATAACAGAAATGAAGCGGCTGATTGCATAAGTAGTAAACGGAGAATTTACTACTCCACCTACTACTTTTGAACACCAAAACATACGGGGATATAAGAAGATTTGAGAATATCTTCCATAACGAAAAATGCCGGAAAAGCCTGTAACAATAGGCTATACCGGCATATAAGAACTTTTGAAAAGATAGTCAAAAATTACTTTGTGATTTTTATTAAAACTGCAACTTTACCATTCAAAATCCGTCTTATCTTATGAAGGCAAAATAAAAGAAACGTGAGGTGAAAAAAGTGGAAGATACAGTAATTATCAATCTGTATTTTGACAGATCAGAAAAAGCCATACAGGCGACCGAAGAAAAGTATAGCAAATACTGCTTCAGTATTGCCTGGAATGTTCTGTATGATAAGGAAGACTCCGATGAATGCGTCAATGATACATGGTTGGCTGCATGGAGTTCCATACCACCCAGAAAACCGGCAATTCTGTCTGCTTTTCTTGGAAAAATAACCCGAAACCTGGCAATTGACTGTTTTCGCAGGAAAAAAGCTGCAAAACGGTCAACAGAGCACATATTAGAATTATGCAAAGAACTGGAAGAGATAGAGGATGTAACAGCATATTCTTTGAATGATGAAATCCAGAGAAAAGAGATTCTGGAAATTCTTGAAAAATTTCTGGAATCCCTGAAAAAAGGTGACCGTGACATTTTCATACGACGCTACTGGTATATGGACAGCATCAGTGAAATTTCAGCCCGGCATGGAATTTCGGAAAGCAGAATCAAATCCAGCCTCTATCGAAGCAGAAAGAAACTATGGGAAAGGGTGAAACATTTATATGGAAAAAGGATTTAAGACATTAGAACTGATTGGTGATCTGGATGATAAATATATTTACGAAGCTTCCAGACCATGGAAAAAACAGCATCGTTTTTTCCATATACAAAGGAGTTGGAAAACAGCAGTCGCCGGGATCATATTGCTTATTATGGTTGGATGCACATTAAGATATCAGGAAGATGTAAAAGCAGCATTACAGAGAGTAACTTCATGGATCGGACAGGCATTGGGAATTAGGAACGGTGATACCGATTCTTATACAAATGTTGTAGGAAAAAGCATTTCAAGAGATGGAATCACCATAACATTAAATGAGATTGTGATGGACAGCAAAAATTTATGGATTGCGTATTCCGACAGCGAAGATTCAGACGCAGATATGAAGGATGCGGTGGAAGACAAACTTTTA
>OJOP01000273.1_pt1 | contig 36172 bp, 26 predicted proteins | sample 1598161 | NCBI WGS metagenome assembly OJOP01 (sample SAMN01915206, study PRJEB22387) | human gut metagenome | isolation source: stool | host: Homo sapiens | place: USA | reverse complement strand
CATTGAAAATCAGCGAATCATATAGTCCTATTGGTTGGGAAAGTCTTAATTAAAGATATTATCAATTAAATAGAGTCTTGGCCTTTTTGTTCAAATTCTCTTCAACTTTCTTAGATTTTTGAATTTTATCAAAAATAAGTCTTGCCGTTTTATCATCCGTTAACTGGCTTATTTCACCAACAGTAGCATTTAATAAAGAATCCATTGTCGGATAGGCATTCAATAATCTTTCTTTTTTCTTATCTCCAACCCCTGGAATATCATCAAAAAAGGTTGAAAATAATGACTTAGCCCTCTTATTTCTATGAGTGGTAATAGCATATCTATGAACTTCATCCTGCATTCTCATCAGCAAGAAAAATAGAGGTGACTTTTTATCCAATGGAATCAATTCACCAGTATCCCCATCCATCAATGAATTTGTTTCATGTTTATCGTTTTTTACTAAGCCTGCCAATTTAACACCTTTGATATTAGACCTTGAAATAGCATCTATCGCAGCTTCGACCTGAGTGATACCACCATCCACAATTATCAAATCAGGTGCTTTTAAATTATCTTTTGCAATCCTTGAGCAGCGCCTATAAATAACTTCTCTCATAGAAGCCATATCATCTGCTTTATTCGGCTGATGAATATTAAACCTTCTATATAGTTCAGGAGCTTTTTTTCCGTTTACATACGTGACCATCCCGCCAACTGCATCTTGGCCTTGTGTATGAGCGTTATCGAACAATTCTATTTCCAGTGGAAGTCGATCCATATGGAGTTTCTCCTGCAAATCTTTTAATAGATCTAAAGTATCATCTTCAAGCCTTGCAGTCATAAAATGTGCATCTAATCCTGCTTTAGCGTTTTCCAATGCTAAAGACAAAATGTCTTTCTTTATTCCTTGTGTAGGCACTACTATATCCAAATCCAGCAATTGTTTTAAAGACTCTCCTAAAGATTCATCAGATACAATAAGTTCTTTAGGCTTTGGATGATTTAAATAAAATTGACAAATCGCTGTTTGCAATTCTTCGTTCAAATCCTCTGTAACTTCATTGATATAAAGATTCTTTCCGAGTAATATTCCTTTTCTGTAAAGGAGAAACAACATGCAAACATATCCTTCTCTAGTTGAGAAAGCAAAAACGTCTCTATCTACTTTGTCTTTCATCATTATCTTCTGATCTTCAGTAGTGGCATTAATGCTTTGAATTATTTGCTTATATTCACCAGCTTGCTCAAAATTAAGATTGTCGCTTGCTTCTTCCATCTTCTTTCTATAGAAGGAAACAACTTCACTAGTATCTCCATTTAAAAATTTTTTAATCTTATCCCTGACGGTATTGAAATCATTAATTTCATCATCATTGATAACTGGATTCTCTGCTTTTGCTAAATAATAATAAAAGGATGGCTTCCCAGGAGTGAACTCTTCTCTTGAGACAGGATATGTTCTATTCAGTAATTCCATAACCTTATGGGCTGCATTGGAATCTGGATATGGTCCAAAATAATCATAGGCTTTGGACGTCTGCTTATGAAATATTTTTAAAACTGGTTGTTCTGTTCTTTTTACTCCGATATACGGATACATCCTGCCATCTTTTAAAAGAATATTATATTTTGGGTAATATTTTTGTATCAAATTGATTTCCAAAAGAAAAGCTTCCTTTTCCGAATGTGTTTCAATCCAATCCAAATCAGTAATTTCCTGGACCATCAACATTACTTTTCCAACTTGAGGTCTGGTGAAATATTGCTTTACTCTTTTTACTAAGCTTTTTGCTTTTCCAACATAAATAATTGTACCGTTCTTATCCTTCATTTGATAAGATCCAGGTTTATTTGGAAGCAAGTCTAATTTTCTTTTAATTGTTTCATTCATCTTTACTTTAAATAGACAACAGTAGCTCCAAGGCCACCTTCACCTTCTCCACCTTCTCTAAAAGATTTCACATAGTTCAATTTTTTCAAATGAGCCCATATTCCATTTCTTAAAGCAAATGTACCCATTCCATGAATGATGATTACAGATGACAAATGACATAATTCCGCATTATCTAAAAACTTATCAACTTCTGGAGTGGCTTCAGATACTGTCATTCCAATGATATTTAGTTTTGTAGAAACACCTTTAGCTCTGTTCATGATTGAATTATCTAAATTGGATACAGTTCTACTCATAGGCAATTTAGAAGCAGAAGATTTGACAAGGTCAGAGAGATTGACAGTCATTGTCATTCCATTGTAATAGAATTTAGCTTTGTTTTTATTAGCACTAACCAATCTTCCTATCATAGAACCATAAGAAACGATATCCCCGGGTTGCACTTCTTCAGGTTTGCTGATATGTTTATGGAATTCATTATCTGATTGATCAGCTGAAGAAGTAACTTTTCTAATCTCACCTTTGATTTTGGATTTTTCGTTAAATCCAATATCAGCTTTCTTTCCTTCAGACCATAACTTATCTAATCGATCAAGTCTTTCCTGCGCGTATTCATCGACTTTTCTATCAGCACGTTTCTTAATATTCTCTTTTTCATCAGCTAAAGCCTTAATAGCGTTTTGCCTCTTTTCTTCCAATTGCTTAACGTTGTTCAATCTATCATCCAACTTTTTTTGCAAAGCATCGGTTTGTTTTATCTTAGCATTGAGTTCAGCTGTGAGTTTTTCGACATCAAATTGTTTTTGGGAATCCCTATATATTTTTGCAGATTCAATCAATTCATTAGGCAATCCATTCTTTGAAGCAACCTCAAAGGCATATGAATTTCCAACAGCACCGGGGATGAACTTAAATGTAGGAGTTAAAGTTTTCTCAGAAAATTCCATAGCTCCGGACAAAATCTTTTCTTCTGAAATAGCGTATTTCTTTAGTCCATCGTAGTGGGTTGTAAACACTCCAAATGTACCTTGATTTAACATATGTTCGATAAATGCATGTCCAATGGCTTCTCCATCACTCGGAGCAGTTCCTTGACCTATTTCATCGACTAAAACTAACGAATTACCTGAGGCATTTTCATACATGTTCTTCAATCCCAACAAATGACCAGAGAATGAAGACAAGTTTCCAGACAAAGATTCCGAGTCACCAGTCAATATATCGACTTCATCGAATATCTTCATGGTAGCTTCTTTATGACAGGCAACCATAAGTCCCATTTGATTCATGATAGCAGCTAAAGCCACAGCTTTCATCAAGACAGACTTTCCACCTGCATTAGGTCCAGAAATTATCAAGACCCTCGGTTCTAGATCACCGAGTTTCAAATCGTTATCCACTGCTCTATCCAATGGAATCAAGGGGTGAATCAATCCTTCCAAGGACAAAGTATCTTCTTTTATATTTGCTACAACTCCATCATAAGTTAAGCCAAATTCCACTTTTCCTATATAGCCATCTAAAAGATTATAAATATAATAATTTTTGTCTACAGCATCTACTCTTTGGAAAAACATCTTAGAAAATCCGTCTAAGATTCTAGCAATCTCTGCTTTCTCATCGTTTAATAGTTTTTCCTTCTTGTTTTCAAATTCCAGCAACTCATATGGGATTACAAATAATGTCTCACCGCTTTTAGACCTATCGACAACCATTCCTGGAACTTGATTCTTTTTAGATGCTGTTACAGCCAATGTCTGAATTCCATTTTTTATGACTGGTTGAGATATCTCAAGACTTGATTTGTATTTATTAGAGATTCTCTGAATCAATCTAGATTCTTCACTTACCAAGCCTCTAAATTCACTTCTAATAGAGGCTAATTTTGATGAAGCAGAATCCAAGACTTCACCATCAGGTCCGAAAGACAAATCCAACAGTCTCAATAAATCAGGCATATCCTCGATGTCTAAAGCCTGATTTTGAAGATCGGGAAAATCATTTTCTTTCACAAACTTATCCATGATATCTTCACATGCTAAAATCAGGCTTTTTAAACCTAGCAATTCATCTATATCTAAAGTCAAAGCTTTATGAAGCTTAATCAATGTATCGCTTAAATCGATGACAGTTGGCAATAAAAGATTCTTTCCTTTATTTGCATAACCTAATATTTGATTTAAATATCTATGATCTCTAAGAATTAAATTCTTATCATAACTAAATTCATATAGTGAGACATCATTTTGGTTGTGCCCACTTTGAAAATGAGTTTTTAATTCTTTTATAATTTCATTTATTTCTTGTTGTACTTGTCTATCCATATTCTTAAACGGACCTTCACTTAACTATCTTTGTCAAATCACTAAATCTTTCTATTGTATATGTAGGATCATCGACTTCGACCGTTTCTTTCTTTCCATATCCATAACTAGCCCAGCATGTATCTATACCACAATTGTTTCCCATGGCAATATCAAAATGGGTATCTCCAATCATTATGGTCTCGCGTTTATAAGCACCCAAGACAGTCATAGCTAATTCAGCCATATCTTTGAAAGGCTTGGGCTTTTTGACTAATTCTTGTCCTATGAAACAATCAAAATAATCTTTGATATGCAAAGTATCGCAAAGCTGTACAATCAAATAAGTCATACGAGAAGATACGACAGCCATCTTCTTCCCTTCCTTTTTCAAAATCTCCAATGTCTCAACTAAACCCGGCATAGGTTTAAGAGTTGAAAAACATTTTTGTAAATAAAATTTTTGGTATAGACTTACCAGTTCATCAGCTTTAGAATCATTGATTCCAGGGAACAACTTCTTGAAAGATGGATTTAAAGGCAATCCAATGGTTGCTTTTATATCACTATCATCTGGCATCTGTAATCCTTCTTCTTTGATAGCAGTATGAAAAGCTTCTAGGATGGTTCCTTGTGTTTCACCCATGGTACCATCAAAATCGATTAATAAATATTTATACATATACTTTTTATCCCCACAAAATGATAGCAAATAAAAAGTATAAAAGCATTGAAAATAAGCATTATCATTATAATTTAGCTTAGTATGATACAGAAAAATCAGATTGACATTAAGAAAAAATGATATATTAGAAATGATGGAACTAACAAAATTTAAAGTAAATAAGGCAAAAGCTTTGGAAATAATGGATTATTACAAGGCTACTGAGATAAATGACACAAATCATCCTTATGATTTATTCATCCATAAAACTAAAGATGGAATAGTTGTGAAAGGATTTAAAACAAAGAATCCTGATGTTTTTACCATAACATTTTTTGGGGCTGACGGAAAAGCTTCATTAGAAGCATCGATATTCATGCCTAATGTCAAAGTTGAGACGTCATCATTTGAATATCCAAATATCAAGACACAACCTTTGGGTAAAGGATATGAAGACACCGGAATACAAATTGGTTCTGATGAAGTCGGAGTCGGAGATTTCTTCGGGCCTATGATTGTTACCGCAGCCTATTTCACCCCTTCAGATATGAAGTTGATAAATAAATTGCATGTAAAGGATTCGAAGAAATTGACGGATGCCTATATGATGCAAATTGGGCCAGAGTTGAGAAGAAGTATAAAGCATTTTACGGTACTTTGCTCAGCGAGCAAAGTATCTTCCTACGAGGATAAAGGGTTTTCTACCCACTGGGTTTTAGCACATCTCCATAACCTAGCACATCAAAAATTGATTGAGAAATATAAGCTAGGCGATGAAATAGTAGTCTATGTCGATCAATTCGAAAGAGAAGAATTATACAAGAAATATGTCGGTGAATCTTTAATTGAAAATCCAATCATATTCAAGGTTAAAGGAGAGAGCAGATGGCCTAGTGTCGCAATAGCATCAGTCATATCCAGATATGAATTTCTTTTATATTGGCAACAGATGGAATCAAAATTAGGAATTACAATCCCCAAAGGAGCTGGATCTGATGTCGATAAAGTCTATAAAAGACTAATAGAATCCAAAGGAAAAGAAACTGTAGACAAATACGTCAAGACTTTCTTTAGAAACTACAAGAAGACAAACGAATAAATAACCGATATAAAAAACACCAAGCCATTGACTTGGTGTTTTTATATTGTTTCAAGGTTTACTTCTTGTCTGTGTATCCAGGCTTACCGAGAAGAACGAACATATTCTTCTTGTAAATCTCGACTCCAGGTTGGTTGAAAGGATTGATATTATCCAAGTAACCAGTCAAAGCAGTTGCTCTGAAGAAGAAATAGAAGAGATTTCCAAGGTTATAGGCATCGAGTGTACTGACATCGATAACATTGGCGTCGACTTGTCCTTCAGTATGAGCCTTCAAAACGGCTTCAAAGGCTTTCTCATTGATGTAAGACATCTTTTGTCCTGCGAGATAATTAAGATTATCCAAATTCTCCTTATCAGCTGAGATTTCGACATCTTGATTCTCAGGTACAGTGTTGAAATGGATTACAGTTTCAAACAAAACATTGGATCCTTGTTGAATGAACTGACCCATAGAGTGCAAGTCAGTGGTGAATACACCATGTCCGAGCATCAATCCCTTGTCATCCTTACCGAGTGATTCTCCAAACAATTGCTTCAACCATTCACAAATCATCTCAGTTTGAGGATCATAGGTACAGAACATCTCATAAGGATATCCAGCCTCATGGTTCAACAAATAACGATAGGCTCCATATTGATAAGCCAAGTTCTTGTGCCAATCATTGTCACCGTAATCTTTTTCACCATCGACCAATCCTTTAACAAAAGAACGTATGTCGATTCCAGCACATGCAATTGGGAACAATCCTACAGGTGTTATGACTGAGAAACGTCCACCGATATCGTCAGGAATGACGAATGTCTTGTATCCTTCGACATTGGCTTCTGACTTCAAAGCACCTTTAGCTTTATCAGTAGTTGCAAAGATTCTATCCTTGAGTTGGCCGGTTCCCCATTTCTTGATGATGAGTTCCTTCAAAAGACGGAAAGCTACTGCAGGTTCAGTGGTTGTTCCAGATTTGGAAATAACATTGACTGCAAAATTTCTTCCTTCGAGCCATTTCAAGATTTGATGGGTATAGGACGGACTTAAAGTATTGCCGAGATAAACAATTTTAAGTTTGTCATCGCTATACAATCCATTTATAGCATCGATTACAGCACGTCCGCCCAAGTAGGATCCCCCGATACCTACACAGACCAATGTGTCGAACTTGCTTCTCACGAGATTGGCAGAATCGATGATGTCTTGAATATCATCGTTAGTCAACTTGGAACAATAATCCATCCAACCCATGAATTCATGACCTTCACCGGAGCGCTCAGCAATTACCTTGCTAGCAGCATTGATTTGAGAATTGATGCTTTCCAAATTTAGCTTCTCAATCTTCTTACCGTAATGTCTTAAAGTAATCATTTTTTTCTCCCCTAGAAAGTATATTAAAACTTCAAAAACCGGAGATATTTTATAACTTAAAAATGAAAAATCTATAAGAAAGATAAAAATAATTATATTGGTATAAATTGTAAGCGTATTCTAACAAGTTTGAATCTATTTTCTTCTTAAAATTCCTTTTTCATTGCTTAAATTTGTAAGACAAGCAATCATAAATGACTAAATCATCATCATTTGTTACTTTAAAGGAAAGAGTAGACCCTTGAATCAATAAAGGTGATTTAGATTTGTTTAAGACCATTTGAAAATCATCGGTCTTACTTTCTTCTTTCAACTCTTCATAAGCCTCATATATCAAATTGAAGTCAAAGCCTTGAGGTGTTTGAACTCTTTTTATAAAAGTCCTGTCTACATATTTTATTCCATCATTTTCTTTCAACAAAGAATCTGACATATCTAGCACAGGTGTTACTGCATCATGATCTTTTAGAGCATCTTTAATGTTCAATATTATGTTAGAAGGAACAAAAGGTCTTGCTGCATCATGAATCAATACTTTGATATCGACATCAAAGTACATATTTTTAATAAAATTAAGAGCATTTCTAACACTCTCAGTACGATCTTTTCCTCCACTTATAACAGGATAGAATTTTTTAGTGAATATAAATGACTGACTCTTTACTTTTTCCTCGTCACCGTGAGGAACCACCAATATAACATCATCCATAAATGAGACTAAAGTTTTCAATGAATGAATATACATTGGTTCATCATCTTCTTTAGATACATAGTACTGCTTGACAATACCATTCATTCTAGTCGACTTTCCCGCCATCAATAAGATTCCAATATACTTAGTATTCATCGGTATCTTCCTTTCTTCACACCTAAATATAAGATAATATAAAACGAATCAAAAAGAAAAACGAGGTTTATTATGAATACTTTGTGGACTATATTGATTGTAGTTGGTTCCTTACTGATCTTATTCCTTCTTTATCTATTATTAGGATGGATACTTTGGCTAAGTCTAAAGAAGCAAGAAAATAAAGTGATGAATGAATTTAGAAAGATAGAACCATTTGAATCTTCAAGGGTCGACTTGATGAAAGAGGCCTGGACTTATGTAGATGAAAGAAATCTACCTTATAAGAAAGACTTCAGAGAAACATTCGAAAAAGCATATCCAGATATTTCTTCACAAGATCTAGTGGCTAGAAGAAAAGCCAAAGAGACTTTAGACTTTGGCTTTATCTATACCAGAAAACTACTTGAAGAAAAAGGAAAAAGAACAGACAGAGCTAATGAATTGATAAAGAAGTTGAAAGAGAAGCAAGTAGAAGGCGACAATGCCTATCAAGCATATGACAAAATTGCCGTTAGATACAACGCTATCCTATCTATGGCAAATGTCAAAATAGTGAATAAGATGAGTGGAAAGAAAAGGAAAGATCCAGCAGTTATTTTCTAGGTGTAGAAGAATTTTTAAAAAATCACTTGATTAAAAATAACTACTCGTATATAATCCCTTCTTGCCGTGGGGTCATGGCGAAATTGGTATACGCGTACGTTTGAGGGGCGTATGGGTCTCCCGTGAGAGTTCAAGTCTCTCTGACCCCACCATTAAGAAATCAATTAATCGATTCAGTAAAATACTGAATCGATTTTTGTTTTCTATATTTCATCGGAAACAAATGATTCTATAAAGCAGCCATAAAAGCAGTGTTAATAATGGTTATTTTTAATGCGATAATCTTCTAGCCCATCTATCTATATAGGATTGGATAGTTTTCCAAGATATAAAACCTTTTCCTATAGATATAGCCATATACTTACAAGGTAACTTATCATACAATTCTTTAGATAGATATTTATCAAATAATGAATAATCCAATAATCCATATTTCTTTATATCTTCGTTTTTCTTCTTTATGTTATATTTCAAAGATTCATTTTCATATTCAAATATATTGAATAAACCAATAATTCCACCTGGCATACTCAACATGTTATCTGAAATGATATTTAAGTTATTGAATAAGCCACCTTCCTAGCATCGTTATCCTTTATACCAGTAGTTTTAGAATCTATTGGAGAACTCCATGCAGGTTCAATTCCTGTCCAGGACACCATCTTTGTAGTACGAAAAAGCTACAAAACATAAAAAGCACAAGATTTAGTAGGTCTTGTGCTTTTTTGTTACTATATTTAGTGTTTTACGCACTTCGCGGAATATTTGAATTTAAGAGCTGCATTTTGACCTGTTTTTTGAAAAACAGGACTCGAACTGACGACTTCGTTTTAATCCCCGCCTGACACCCACAATTTAATACAAATCTTTCAAGAGAGAACAAGGATAAATGTTCTCTCTTTTTTTATGCCGTTTTGAGGGGCGATTTCCTATTTACGGTGAAAAAAATTATAATTAAAACAGTAAATCGAAAGGAGTTTTCAATGAAATATAAAGATTGGTTAGACGTATGGTTTGCGAACTACATAGAGCCTTCGTCTAAAACGAAAACGCGCGAAAGATATTCGGAGATTATCGAAAAGCACTTGAAGGTAAAGTTGGGCGAATATGAGCTTGAGGAACTGTCGCCCATAGTCATACAGAAGTATATCACCGAACTGATGCAGTCGGGTAATCTGACAACCGGAAAGGGATTGGCGGCTAATTCCGTAAACGGGATTATTACGGTGATTCAGAACTCTTTGAAACTTGCATATACGCTCGGAGAACTGAAAGAGTATACGGCAGACAAAATCAGACGACCGAAAACGAAAGAGAAAGAAGTATCGTGTTTTTCGCTTGCTGAGCAAAAGAAGATAGAGCAGGCGGTGTTGTCGAGTAAGAAAAGGAAATTCATCGGGATCGTGATTTGTCTTTATTCGGGTTTGCGTATCGGAGAATTGCTTGCGCTTACTTGGGCAGATATTGATTTCACGAAAGGAACGCTTACGGTGAACAAAACTTGCCACGACGAACGAGGTGAAAACGGGAATCTCTGTCGGATCACGGACTTGCCGAAAACAACTTCTTCCAAAAGAATGATTCCGCTTCCGAAGCAGTTGCTTCCCGTTTTGAAAGAGTATAAAAGGAAAAGCATTTCGGAGTATGTTGTGGAATCGGAGAAGGGCGAGCCGCCTACGGTGCGATCTTATCAGAGAACCTTTGAACTTCTGCAAAAGCGTTTGCATATCGAACGTAAAGGTTTTCACTCGCTTCGGCATACGTTTGCTACACGCGCTTTGGAATGCGGAATGGACGTGAAAACATTGGCGGAGATATTGGGGCATAAAAACGCCACAGTAACGCTGAACAGATACGCCCATTCGCTTATGGAACACAAGCAGGATATGATGAATAAGCTCGGCAAAATTTTCAACTAAAAAAGCCGTCTGTTAAAGCAATAGACGGCTCAAATATTACATTTATTATACCATAAAACGGTAGTAAAGTCAATGTGCAATGCTTTCGCGCGGTTAGAAAAGTAATAAAATTCGTAAATACTCTCGATAGGTGTCCGAAGTCTACGGTTTTGTTTATCTATTGCTTTAATAGGCGAACAAAATGAAGTGTGTTTGTTCGTCTATCCAAAGCAAGAAGCGGTAAATAAAAAGCCGAGAGCAGAGGATAAAGCACGATGAGCGAAAACAAGATACTTGATACAATGTGGGACGATAACCCGATAGACATTACGCAGGAAGCAAATTTTATATGGAGCATTGCCAACAAGTTGCGCGGCTCGTATATGCCCGATAAATACGGCGACGTCGTAATTCCTATGACGATTCTGCGCCGTTTCGAGTGTGCGCTTGAAGATACAAAACAGGCGGTGCTAAAAGCCTATCAGTCGAACCCGAATTACCCGCCGAAAGCACTTTGCAAAATCGCGGGGTTTTCGTTCTATAACACGAGCGAGTACGACTTAAAAGAACTCTGCAACGATTCCAAGCATATTGCGGCGAACTTCAAAAATTATATCAGCGGCTTCTCAGCTAACGTAAAAGACATTTTTGCCGAACTTGAAATGGACAAGCATATCGACAAAATGGAAAAGGACGGTTGTCTGTATTCCGTCGTCGAAGCGTTTTCCGTGCTTGATCTGTCGATTAAGACTTACGACAGTATCAAGATGGGTTACATTTTTGAAAACCTGATCGGCAGATTTTATCAGAATGTGGACGCCGGACAATTTTACACGGGCAGAGATATTATCAAACTGCTCGTAGAAATTTTAATGGCAGAAGGTTGCGACGATATTTTCGACAGTCACAAGGTTATTACCGTTCTCGACCAAGCCTGCGGAACGGGCGGTATGCTTTCCACGGCGTATACCTACATAAAACACTATAATCCTACGGCGGAAGTCAAACTGTTCGGGCAGGAATTTATGGGGCAGTCTTACGCGGTAGGGCTTGCCGAAATGCTCATCAAAAATCAGGACTCGGATAATTTCCGTCACGTCGATACGTTCAAAACCGATTGCTTTGCTGATACGAAAATGCGTTTCGTCATCGAAAACCCGCCGTTCGGCACGCCGTGGTCGGGTAAAGACGCAAAGGACGGACAGGAGCAAGCCGTGCGCGACGAATACGCCAAAGGCGAAACGGGTAGATGGGGACACGGACTTCCGAGCGGTGGCGACTCGCAAATGATTTTCTTGCAGTCCGCCGTGGATAAAATGGACGATTTCTGCGGTAGAGCGGCGATTATCGAAAACGGCTCGCCGCTATTTAACGGCGATACCGCTTCGGGCGAAAGTCAGATTCGCCGTTGGCTTTTGGAAAGTGACCTGATAGAAGCGATTATCGCTTTGCCGACCGACTTGTTTTACAACACGGGCATTCAGACTTACGTTTGGATTCTCTCGAAAAATAAGCGCAAAGAACGCAAAAGCAAAATACAACTCATCAACGCCGCCGAGATTTACCATAAACTCCGCAAAGCCGTCGGCAACAAGAAAAACGAAATTACAAGAGAGGACAGAAAGAGAATTACGCACCTTTACGCCGATTTTGTGCCGAGCGACCTTTGCAAGATTTACGATAACACGGAGTTTCTTTATAAGGAATACGCCGTTATGCAACCGTTTCAACGCAGTTACGCTATCACGGAAGAGCGTATCGAACAAATGCTGATGAAAGGCGCGCTGTCGGGCGTTTACGACGAAGCGAAGATTGCCGACTACGAAAGTCAGGGTGTTGCGCTTGCCGATAAAGACAAGAAAAAATACGAAGAAATGCTTGCAAGAAAGCCGTTATACGAGGACATTCTGCAAACGCTGAAAGAGCATATCTCGGACAAGGTGTATAAAGAACCTGAAAGTTTTATCAAGTATCTTTCGGGAATTTTGTCGTGCGATAAAAAACTGACAGAGCGTATCGCGGACGGACTTTCCGAAATGGACAAGACGGCGGAAATTCAGCGTGATAAAAAAGGCAATATCATTTACGACAAAGAAACGCGCGACACCGAAATCGTGAAATATACCGAGGATATAGAAACCTATATGGCGCGTGAAGTGTTGCCTTACGTTCCGGACGCGAAATGGTTTTGGGAAGAAAATCTCGGTGCGAAAAAGCCCGTGATTAAAATCGGTGCGGAAATACCGTTTACAAGATATTTCTACAAGTACACGCAACCCGAAAAGAGCGAAGTGTTGGAAGAAAAATTCTTAACGCTTGAAAAGAGCGTGAACGAAAGAATCAAGGCGTTATTCGCTGTGAAAGGAGAAGAATAATGGCTTTGCAAGATAAAATCGGAAGAGAAGAAATTGTAGATAAGATTTGCGGTTTGGTCGGCTCGTTGAAAAAGGACAAGAACTTTTGCTTGGCAATCAACGGCGCGTGGGGAAGCGGAAAATCTTTTGTGTTGGGGTTGATTGAAGAGAAACTTTCCAAAAGGCAGGAGTACATCATTATCAAGTATGACGCTTGGGAAAACACGTTTTATTCCGATCCGCTTATCGCTATTTTAAGTTGCGTTCTCGATGGTTTGGAAGATAAACTTTCAAAGATGAAAGGTTATGGGAAAGTTGCTACTGATTTCGGAAAGAAAAAGGGAAAAGAAATTGTAGACAAACTAAGTGAGAGCGGTGGAAAAATCGGGTTTATCGCAAAGATAATTAAGGAAATTTTTGAAGTCATTCCAGACTTGAAAAACGTTTCGTTGGTGACTGACACAAAAAATAATCAATTGGAGATTTTCAAGAGTTACAAGTCACTATTAAATCAAATAAAAGGATTGTTGAACAAACTGACAGAAAAGGTCTTTGTTTCAAATGAGCAAACCAAACTTGTCATTCTCGTTGACGAAATAGATCGTTGCTTGCCTGATGAACAACTCAAAATTTTAGAGCGGCTTCATCATTTGTTTGACGTGAAGAACTGCGCCGTTATTGTAACGATGAATCAGACTTGCGTTGCCAAAACCGTCAAAACCATATACGGAATTGATGGCTATGAATATCTGCGTAAATTCTTTAACTTCACGTTCCGGCTTGATACTTCGGCGAACGAGTATCTGAAAAACTTGTTGGAGGAATACATCAAGAGCTTTGAAAAAATCCAAGTCCCGGCAAGCGACGTGGGGATTCCCGTAAAGTTGGCTTATCAATGCTTGCTTTACGGTAGTGAAAAAGCATTGGATAAGGCGGATAACAGAGAACTTACCCGTTACTTTGAATGTGTAACGAACGTATGCAATGACTTCGGTTGGCAGAAATTGAATCCGCACTATGTGTTCTTTGTGCTGTTGGCTTTATATATCCGAAAAATCATTTCGCCTACCTTCTTAAACGCGGATGAAATTGTTGCGAAGCAGAACAGCATTTCCGAAACATACAAAAACCTTTCCCCGGATGAAAGGCAATATGTAATGCCGTACTACGATTATTTGGAGGAATTTTTAGGAGTAGATAGAAGCAATCCGCCCGAAGAGTTCAGCCGTCTTTATCAATGGAACGGAAGTCAGATTGCCGAATTTTCGTGGACGTTTAACAAAACGGTATATTTTTCAATGGGGCAACAGTTCCCCTACAACGAAATGCGCAGATTTAACGGTCAACCTATGGTAAAACCGGAAGCCTGCAAAGAGTTGTGCAGACTTGTTATTTTATACGGCGGGGAGCAAGAAAAATGCGAGAGATGAAAGATAGCGGAATATCTTGGGTAGGAGAGATACCCAAAGAGTGGAGTGTAAACCGCGCAAAATACTGTTTTGTTAATACGAAAGAAATTGCAGGGTGTATGTCTGATCGGTATGAACGTTTAGCATTGACTATGAATGGCGTTATCAAAAGATCAAAAGACGATAGTAATGGATTACAACCTGAAAAATTTGAAACCTATCAAATTTTGCGCCCTGATGAGTTAGTGTTCAAACTTATTGATTTGCAGAATGTGTCTACAAGCCGAGTCGGATTATCCCCGTATTTAGGGCTTGTTTCACCCGCATATATTATTTTGAAAAGCAATAAGAGGGTATTGCCCGCATTTGCGGAGAAATACTTTCTTATGCTATGGAAAAATCAGATATTCAATGCGTTAGGAGATGCAGGTGTTAGAAGCAATCTTAATTCAAAAGATTTGCTTGAACTATCTATTCCTTTTCCGACATTTGACGAACAGCAACAAATTGCTGATTTTTTGGATAGAGAGTGCGGGAAGATTGATGGATTGAAAGCGGATATTCAGGCGCAGATTGATACGCTTGAACAATATAAGCGTTCCGTAATTACCGAAGCCGTTACCCACGGTCTGAATCCGTCTGCCCCGATGAAAGACAGCGGTATTCCGTGGGTGGGACAATTTCCAACTCATTGGACAAAGAAAAAGGGAAAGTATATTCTTCGTTATATGTCTAAACCCGTAAAGCAAGATGACGGTGTTATAACCTGTTTCAGAGATGGAGAGGTTACGCTTCGCAGTAATCGTCGAGAAGATGGTTTTACGATGGCTGACAAAGAAATTGGTTATCAAGGCGTTGATGTCGGAGATTTGGTTGTTCACGGAATGGACGGTTTTGCCGGTGCTATTGGCATCTCGAATTCAAGGGGCAAAGCGTCACCTGTGTTAAACGTCTTAAATACAAAGCAAAATAAAAAATACATAATGTATTATTTGAGAAGTATGGCGTATGGGGAAGTTTTTACGGCTTTATCGACGGGAATCAGAGTGCGTTCTTGCGATTTGAGGTGGAACAAACTTGCCGAATTGCTATATCCATTGCCGCCGATAGATGAGCAGAATAATATTGTAAGCTATATTGATAACCAAATCGCTCGAACAAACGAGATTATCGCAGATAAAAAATCTCAAATCGAAACGCTTGACGGCTACAAAAAATCGCTCATTTACGAATACGTTACGGGCAAAAAGGAGGTCGTATGAACAACATTCTTTCCGAAAAAGAATATCAGCGGTTTATCATAGATAAACTCGTGAGTGAAAACGGCTACATAGAGCGGAAAAACGTGAAGTTCGACCGTAATTTTGCTATCGACCGTGAAATGCTGTTCAAGTTCCTTGACGATACTCAGCCCGAAGCGATGGCGCAGATTCGCAAGGTGTATAAAGACGTTACCGAAGATACGGTGGTAAACTTTATCAATACCGAAATCACGAAAGCGAAAAGCAGTTTGTTATCCGTCTTAAAACACGGCGTGGAAATCGCGGGTTATAAGTTAGACCTTATGTATACAAAGCCCGCAACGACTTTCAATAAAGACTTGCTTTTGAAATACAATAAAAACATCTTTTCCGTTATGGAAGAAGTGTGGGCGAGCGACACCGAAAGAATCGACCTTGTGATTTTCTTAAACGGCTTTGCGATAATGTCGTTTGAACTCAAATGCAATTTTGCGGGGCAGAGTTATCAGGACGCGATTTTGCAATACCGCACGCAAAGAAACCCGAAAACGCGGTTGTTCTATTTCAAAGCGGGGTGTATCGTCAACTTTGCAATGGACTTGCAGGAAGTGTATATGACGACGCGCCTTGCGAACGACGGCACGTTCTTTCTGCCGTTCAATATGGGTAGTGGCACAGGAATTGACGCGGGCAAGGGCAATCCCGTTTATCCCGATAAATATTCCGTCTACTATATGTGGGAAGATATACTCAAAAAAGATACGGTGTTAGACCTGATTTCGGAGTTTATCTTTATCGAGCGCAAGGAAGAAACGGACGAAATGACGGGCAAAACCACGGTGAAAGAAAAAGTAGTGTTCCCGCGCTATCATCAACTTGACGTGATCCGCAAAACGATAGCGGACGTGGAAGTCAATCGCACTTCGCAAAACTACCTGATACAGCACAGCGCGGGTTCGGGCAAAACGAATTCTATTGCGTGGCTTGCGCACAGGCTTTCTTCGCTTCACGACGAAGAGAACAAAATCGTTTTCGATAATATCATCATCTGCACCGACCGCGTTGTGGTGGACAGGCAGTTGCAGGACGCGGTGCGCGGAATAGAACACAAGGCAGGACTTATCAAGGTGATGGACGATAAATGTTCGTCGGCAGACCTTGCTCTCGCGCTTCAAAGCAATATCAAGATTATCGGCACGACGATACAAAAATTCCCTTATATCGTGGACACGGTAAAGAATTTGAAAAACAAGACGTTTGCCGTGATTATCGATGAAGCACATTCTTCCACTGCCGGCAAGGATATGGCGGCAATCACGATGACGCTCGGTGCGGGAGAAGTGGATTTTGAAGAAGGCGTAGTAGATACGCAGGATATGATTGCGGACGAGATTGCGCGTAACGGCAAGCAAAAAAACGTTTCTATGTTTGCTTTTACTGCAACGCCGAAAGCGACCACTTTGGACTTGTTTGGCAGATTGAACGCGAAAGGGCAGAAAGAAGCCTTCCACTTGTATTCGATGAAACAAGCGATAGAAGAGGGCTTTATTTTGGACGTGCTTGCGAACTTCACCGAATACAAGACGTATTATCGGCTGAACAAAGAGATTTCCGAAGATCCGAAGTACAAAACCGCGGAAGCCAAAAAGCAAATCGCACGGTTTGTGGAATTGCACGAAACGAATATTGCACAAAGGGTGGAAGTTATCGTTGAACATTTCCGCACGACGGTTTTATCTGAACTCGGCGGAATGGCAAAGGCGATGGTGGTTACGGCTTCCCGCGCGAGTGCGGTGAAGTATCGCCAAGCATTTGAAGATTACGTTACGAAGAAAGGCTACACGGGCATACACGCGCTTGTGGCGTTTTCGGGGAAAGTAAAATTGCCCGACGACGAAACGGAATACACGGAAACGCTTCTGAATGGTTTTTCGGAAGATAAATTGACGAAAAAATTCGATTCGGATGATTACAACGTTTTGCTTGTTGCAAACAAGTATCAGACGGGTTTTGACCAACCGAAACTTTGCGCAATGTACGTTCTGAAAAAGTTGCGCGGGGTGAACGCGGTGCAGACGTTGTCGCGCCTGAACCGTATCTGTCCGCCGTTTGAGAAAAAGACCTTTATTCTCGATTTCGTAAATACATACGACGATATTATCAAGGCGTTTGCACCGTATTATACCACGACTTTGCTTGCCAATTCGGTTACGCCGACTGCGGTGTACGATTTGGAAGCGAAACTCGACGGGTATATGATTTTAGATCCTTACGACGTGAATATGGCGGCGGAGATTATCTACAAAAAGATTATCGAAGCAAAGGACAAAAATCAGTTGCGTTTCTATCTGCAACGTGCCGAAAAGAAACTGAAAGAATACGAATTGATGAAACAAATCGAGATTATGGCGGTCGTGCGGCATTTTATTCGTTTCTACGAGTTCCTGATACAGGTATCGTGTTTCGAGGACGTGGAACTGCATAAAAAGTATTTGTTTTTGACCTATTTTTTGTCGTTCGTGAATATTTCTCAGCCGGGCGGCGGGTTCGATTTATCAGGTAAGATAAAGGCAGACAACTTTATTCAGAAGAAAGGGGAAGAGCATAAAACGACCAAAGTTACGCCCGATCCGATCGTAAAACTGCCGACGGCGGACGACTTTAATCTGAACGAGGACAAGGTAAAACGTCTTTCGGAGATTATCGACGAAATCAATAGCAAAACGGGCAAAACCTACGATAACGACGTTGTAATCAAGGCAATGCTTCAAATCAAAGACTTGATGATGAAGTCCGAAAAACTACGCGAGAGTGCGAAGGCGAACACGGAAAGCGACTTTGCGTTTTCGTATTTCGACGGTATCGACGACGCGCTGATTGAAGGACTTTCGCAAAATCAGGACTTCTTCTCGTTGCTTCTTTCTAACGACGAAATGAAGAAGGAAGTTCTCGGTATCTTCGTTAGTGAGATTTACAAGAGTTTGAGAGAAGATAAAGAATAATCATAAAGGGATTAATAGACCTTGAAATATGAACTTTAATTGTTCGGTTTCAAGGTCTTTTCTTATGCGAAAATGCAGGTTGTTCCTGATGAAAAGCCCTGTTTAATGATGTATTTTAAACTGAACGTTTAATTGCGAAAAGTGTAAAATATGAAGAGAGAACGATTTAACAATATTATTTCGAACCGTTAATGTTCGGTTTCAAAATCTGTTTTTTTATTGTTGTTATTGAAATATTTGCTTTCAAACTTATCGGGTGTCTGGTTCATTAAAACAGAGTGCGGTCTTTTGCCGTTATAAAAGTGTATGTATATTGCGACACCTTCAAAAAAATCTTTTTCTGTTTTGAAACGGTAGCGATATAATGCTTCTCGCTTAAAACTACCGAAGAAAGACTCCATAACCGAATTGTCGTAGGGCATTCCCGGATTTGAAAACGATTGTATGATATTAAGGCTTTTTAAGTATTTTCGGAATTCGCTTGACGTGTAATTGCTGCCTTGGTCGCTATGGAAAAGCAGGCTTTCAGTCGGTTTTCTTGTTCCGTAAGCCGCTTTAACAGTGGATTTTGTCAGTTGCGTGCTGTTATGTCGTGAAATTTTATATGCGATAACTTTTCTCGCGTATAGGTCTATAACAACACAAATATAATACATTCTTCCGAAAACGCTGAAATATGTAACGTCGCTTACCCAAACTTCATTCGGGCGTGAAACCTGAAATTGTTGTTGCAATATATTTGCTTTTCGTTCCTGATGCTGTTTGTAAAGCGTTTTCGCGCAGGCACGAATAGAAAACATTCCGTTTTCGTGCATAATCTTCGCAACGGTGGATTCGGATATGGCGTACCCGCGGTCTTTCAAAATCGCATAAATTTTACTGCTTCCGAAAATTTCGTTGTAATCGTGAAATATCTGTTCGATAACAGGAAGCATTTCTGCCTTTCTGTTTGCGGCTTTCGTGTTTCCGTTTTTATTGCGCAGTATATGGTTGTAGTAACTTCCTTTCGCGACTTTCAGTGCTTCGCATAAGATATTTACGGTATATTCATCGGAAAGGCTTTTGATTACTTCGTATCTTTTTGATAGCGGCGCGCTCGGCGTACATGGTGAGCGTTGCAATATTTCGATAATCTTTTGTTGTCTGTCGCATTTTTCTTGTAAATCGTGCAAATGACGGAAATCGGGAGCTTTTCCTTTATTAAAAGAGTTGTTGCGTTCTTTTATCCAGAGATAGATGGTCGTTCTGGATATCTTGGTGTTTTGAGAAATTTATGAGATTTTTTCGCCGTTTAAGTATCTGTTTACAACGGCAATTTTTTCTTTCTCGGGGTAAGTGTACATAGATTCTGCTCCTTATATAAAAATAATGAGCAAAATTATATCATAGTTGCAATGCTTTTGGAAGAAAATATGGGTTTAAGTCAACTTAAAAGTATATAAAGAATATCTGTGATAGAGTTAAGGGCAAAACGACTTGAAAGAAATGACGGATTATGGTATAATTAATAAAGAGGTTGTACTAATGGTTAAATTAGTTACGAAGAAAGCAAGTTCGGAAGCCAGACAAAGGGCAGACAGGATTATACGTGATGTACATAAACTATTAGGAAAAGAATACAGATTTTTTTGCCGGCCTATTGGATCACAAACTCGCAGATGTATTGTTCAAGATAAGAATGGGAAGTACGATTTAGATTATCAAATAGTATTGACTGAAAATTCTAAAGGCAAGATGGATCCTACAAGCATCAAGAAAAGGTTTTTATGGGCATTTACAACTGTTAAGCACGATAATGAAAGAGTTGAAGATTCGACGACCGTTATAACGGTAAGATGTTCAAAAGACGGTTGTAAATTTAACGTCGAAACTGAGAAATTTTCTTTTGACTTTGTGATAATCAATCCAGATGAGACCTGCCGTATTAGAAGGAATGGAGAAAATCAATATACTTGGGTTCAACTGCCAACGAAACATACGGATATATATAATCGTTATAAAGCAATGAGTTTTGAACAACAAAAAGATTTATTAGAGAACTATTTGTTACCGAAAATTGTTAAAGAAAAGCAAAAAGACGAATCGCAACGTCGTGCAACTATTGACATTTTTTTAGAAGAAGTTAACAACTATTTGAGACGGAGAGAAAGGCTATGACGAAAGATGAACTACTGCCGTTTATTGAATTTAATAATGAAAAGGAAAAGGAAGAAGCAGAGTTTTATATATCGGTAAAAGGAGTTGCATTACATTGTAGAGTTCTTGATTTTTTAGGGTTTTCATTTTCTCTTGGTGAAAAAGTTCAATGGCATAAAGTATCTAAACTTTTAAGAACAGACAAAGCAACAAGAGATGTGATATATATTTATCTTGCTACTTTAGAAGAGTATATCCGAGCATTTGTTTCCAATAAATACGGAAACGATCTACAGCAAAATTTTTGGATTAACGGTCGGGGAGAAAGAAACCGGATTAAAGATAATATTGAGAGAGGACAAGAATTATTTGAAGTTCTTGAAAATACTGAATTTGGTTGTTTAATTAAACAAGTAGAAAATCTTCCTATTGAAGATAGAACTCAACTATTCGGTGATTCTTATTGCAAAAAGAATTTAGTTGCTGTAAAAGAGTTAAGGAATGCGGTCAGTCATCATAAATTTTTAGCAGGCTATAAACTTAAAACTTGCAGTGTTGATGGATTTGAAGGCTGTAGTTTGATTGATAATATCAAAAATTTGCGACAACTATTGCCTGAAAGATATCGTTACGGAAAAAATGGAAAAGGCGGAATAACGGCAGAATTAAACAAAATTGGGATAAATCTTGATTGAAATGATATGTATCATACAACGCGAGGAACAAACTATGAAAATAGTCGACAAAAGATTAAGAGAAACAGCGGACGTTATAAATAAAAAATTCGCTAAAGTAAACGAAAAAAACAGAAGCGAGGTGTCGGGAGAAATTTTATCTCATCTGAGAAATTTTTGCGAAACGTTTATGTATAAGGTTTATGACGAAGAAAACGACGCAGATATATATCAGACTCAAGACAATTTAACGCTGGTTAGAAAATATATTAAAGACAAGCATTATGACGTTTGGAAGTTTCATTCATTGTTGGATTCGAGCGTCGGTCATATGGATTTCGGGCCAATGCAGTCGGAGGCGTTGACCTTAAAATATATACCGCAGCTAATAAGATTAAAAACTTTTTTACAGAAACAATACGGAATAGGCGTACTTGAAAATATAGATAAATATCCTTTGGATTTAGATACAAGTCTTGTTTCTTTTTATGAGAAAATTCTATTTGTATTGCTTCATTCCAAGCCCGGTTCGATGCAGATGACCCGCAATCAATACTTTGTTAAAAAGAGATCGATGAAATATATCAACGGGCATATATTTTACGAATATGTGTTTGACGTTTCCGATGATAGGGCAAACAAGTTCAATACTTTCGTTTGTTACAGTTTTAAAAATATAAGATTCGATTATGATTTAAAACTTCTGCTTGCGAAAAAGGAAATAACGTATTTAAATACAAAAATATTTATAAACGTAATTTACGATTACGAGTATTCAATAAGACCGTGTGCGTTTCAGAATTTGTTGTACTTAATTAACTATAACGATGAGAAATGCAGACGCGATAAAGAATATTCGGCGCTGATGAAAACGATTAAAGATAAAAGGAAGTCACTTGTAGATTTAATCGATAGCGAAAAAGAAATTTGTCTTGCTCCCGATGGATATTATACAGAATTTATAAGTAAAGTAAAAGAATTTTTGCGAAGCGGTAAACTCGGAGGGAATTTAATCAGATTTTTATTGACGGAAATGAGAAACCGTACGATAAAAGCGCAGGCGTATAAACCATACGGAAATATGCCGGCTTATAACGGTGAGTTTGACGGATTGAGAATTCGGCTTGGTTCAAAATCGTTTGAATTGATGCCGTTCGCTTTTTCTCCGAAAGAGGCAAGACCGTCCTTATATACATTATTTGAACTTTATGACGCGTCGGATGCCGCCGATGAGATTTTATATCATTATCTGGTGAATTATATCAATACGAACAATACTCTTTTCGTAAAACCCTGCGACATCGGGTATTCTGACGAAAAATTCATTGAATTAAAAAACAGATTCAACGAAAAATTGTTAAGAATAAATTCATATTATTCGGACCATCGGATAATAGAAATCAGCGGATATTATACGGTTAAAAGCTATTATAACTCCACCCAAAACGTTATTTTAGAAGTAATAAAGCTGTGTAAAACAAAAAACGTACAGGTAAATAACGATTATTCCGAAAATCCTCTTTTGTCTGCAGCGCAGAAGAATATACTGAGCAAATCTTTAAAAAACTCGTCGGTTGCGTTGATTACGGGGTCTGCGGGAACGGGTAAAACTACAATTATAAAAGAATTTATCAAGAATAATCCCGATAAAAGAATTTTATGTCTGACAACTACAAATACGGCGAATAACAATTTAAAAATAAAAGACTTTGCAGGCGATATTACATATAAAAACATAGCGCAATTTAAAAAAGAAAAGAATCATGAAGATTGTGATATAATTATTGTCGACGAGGCGAGTTTTGTTTCGACGGATTCGATAGAAAAGATTATCGAAGTATACAAAAGTTCTGCTTTTATGTTTGTCGGCGATCCCGGGCAAATAGAGTCGATTGAGTTCGGTAACTGGTTTGATTTATTATTGAATTTATTAAAAGGCAAAGACGTTGTTTTTAGTTTGGACGTTGAATATAGGACAAAAGTCGTCGAACTGACAAAAATCTGGGACGAGGTAAGGCACGGGAAAAAGAAAAATATCATCGAATTGCTTTCTGCCTACGAAATGACGGAGGAAATAAGCGACGATATTTTTAAGGTTCAGGAAAATGAAGTTGTCCTGTGTCTTAATTATGACGGTTTATACGGAATAAACAATATTAACAGATATTTGCAGGCGTCCAACCCGAATGACGCTTTTGAATATCAGCAAAACCTATATAAAGTCGGCGACCCCGTTGTTTTTATAACGAACGATTACAGCGCGTATGGCATTTATAACAATTTAAGCGGAAAAATCGTCGGGATAAAAAACGAAGAGGAAAACATAACGTTTAAAATTGAATTGTTGGAAAGTGTAAGTTATTTCGGCAAATTATCTAACGAGATAGAAATTGTGGAGGAAGATTCCGGGTTTTATGCTATTGTGACCAAAATGAAATATTATAACGACAAATACGATACGGATATGGATACGAGGACAAAACTTCCGTTTCAAATATCGTACGCTATGTCAATCCACAAAGCGCAAGGCTTGGAGTTCGATTCCGTTAAGATTGTGATCACTAAAGAATCGGACGAGCAGGTAACAAAGAATATTTTTTATACGGCGGTCACCAGGGCGAAGAAAAACCTTAAAGTTTATTGGCAACCCGAAGTGGCAGATTATGTTTTAGGTAATATCGAAAATAGCGAGGAGTCTAAAACTGCGGACTTATCAATCCTTTCGGAGCAATTGAAGAAATATATCTGATTAATTTTATAAGTATTATTCTGATATGTTGGAATTTGCTTGTGTAGCTATTTCGTATGTGATAGCCACAAACGAAACACGCCTTCGATTCCTAGAAAGGATTCGGAGGTTTTTCTTTTTCTCCGATTGGTGAATTATGGATCCGAGCTTCAAGCCCTACCGGACAGGAATGATGACAGTTCTAGAACGTTATCCCTGCGGCAAGGAAAACGGAAAGACGAAAGGACGTTGCTTTGTCTACTACCTCTGTAAATGCGACTGCGGTAAGGAATTCATCGTAGGAGGAGATGAACTATCCAAGCATCCCTATTCCTGCGGATGTATTCCGAAACCGAAAAAAGGAGAAGCAGGGAGAACGAATGACTGGGCTTTAGGATACGACAAAGAAAAACATACAATGGACCTGCATGCTAAGACATACAAGAGCCGTCTATTCCACCTGCAAATCAGGTGTATCCGGAGTTGTTTGGAACAAGAAAAGAAAGCATTGGGAAGCCCATATCACTTTCCAGCAGATCAAACATTATCTAGGCTCGTTCAAAACAAAAAAAGAAGCCATAGAAGCCCGTATCGCAGGTGAAAAGAAATATTTTGATCCGTATATCAAAGAAAAGCATAAAAGCCAATAATTTTAATTGACTAATTCACTCGAAAACCGAATTAAGAAGCTATTATAAACCCTACACTAGAGTTCCAGCCAAAGTCAAAGTGATAATTTCCATCAGCGTAATAAACGAGATTGTTTCCGAGATTTTTATCATTAGCACCAATACCCAGAAAATATTTTTTATTTTCTTTTCCGTGTACTCCAACTTTAACTCCATCTTTTAAAACTGGCTTAGTAGTAAAGTAATAACCATAATTAGATTTTGTTGTAAATTTAAAATATCGTCCTTTAATAACGTTTACGTTCAAACTGCCGGTACTGTTTGATCCGATTTGTTCAAATTTCCCATTTTGGCTTTCGGACTCATAAAGCGTATATTCCACATGTCCTGAACCACTGTTTCCAGTAGTGGTGATATTTACGTTCACTCCTTCATATGGTGTTATGTAAACATGAATATCTACGTCTCCAACTTCGTACCATTTAGATTGATCAATTTGTTGCTTCACACCATTGCCAAAATCAACCTGAATTCCAGCTGTTCGCTTAGTCGCAAACTTAACGAATTTTTGATTACTAATTTGATATGTTTTAATGTCTGCGGAATTTTCGGCAGATAGGGCGGCAGCATTAGTGCCGTTGGCATCATCGGCGTAACTAATCGTGTAACCGTAAACGTTGTTATCGTATTGTTTGGTCAGTTGGACAGAAACATTTACGGTCGTTTCGTATTTCCCATTCCAGTAAAAAGTTGCGTTTTGCTTTGCAGACGTTACGATTTGCTTTGGTGCAATGAGTGACTCCTTAAATCCATTTGACGTCTTGAATATACCAGTTGCTTGCTTGTTGACGGCAACCTTCTTAGTGCCTTCCGTTGAGGTGGCGATGAGATTAGTCGCTTCAGCTGAGGAGAAATCGGCGGATGATCCACCAAGATTCGTATGCGTAACCTGCCCTCCAAAATGGCCTTTTGAGGAAGTCGCAAAAAGACCGTTGTCAACAAGCTTGCCATCGACTCCGATTGCAGCTACCGGATAATAAAATGACGATGAGGAATCGAAGTTCGCCAAATCCGCGCAGGTGTACACAATCAAATCGGAATTAAGGTTTAGTTTACCGCCTTTTTTTATGTTCAAGGAGGAGCCGGGATAAATTTTCAGCTGGTGATCAACAGTAAATATTCCTCCGTTCTCGATATACAAATTCATTAAATAGGATAGAGGGAAGTAGTATTTGGTTGTATCGATCTTTGTGACTGTGACGTCCAAATAAAGACTCCCGAGGCTTATTTGCCCATTAAGCACGTATTTCGAATAATCAGCTTTTGGGGCGGGATTAGTGACTCCGGGATTCGCAGGAACGTATTCCATGGAAAGGGAGCTGCCGGATTTCAGGTAGAAGACGCAGTTCTCCTCCGCTTTTTTGGTGGGTCCGTCTTTACCGACGAAACCACATTGTTTCTCCATTGTTTGGCCTGCGGCACTCATGCGAGCCAACGCGACCGCTTTCGACCCATATTTAAAAGTCGTGTACGTCTGGATGGATTGAATGTTAAATTCGTTCGTCGGGCAGACTCCCGAATCGTTAAGACTGGTCATAATGCCTCCGGAGGATGCGTCTTTGATTGCCAAAGGGCATGTCAAAGTTCCCGTTGATCCGAATTCAACGTAGCGACCTGGATCATTTTCATTCATTTCCTTCCCGTCGGTTTTCGAAGAGAACCTAGAAGAAGATGCTTTTTCCTTGATATACCCATAGACCTCCATGGTTCCATTGCAAACGATTGACGAATTGGAATCTAGGGCAATCTCAGCGTATTTTCCGGTAACGCCCTTCGTGTTAAAGACGCCACCGACAATCAGTGAGCCACCACTTTCGACGGTCAGTTTAGAGCCATTGACCATCTCAACCAGGGTTCTCCTGTATACATCAACATTTTTCTCAGAATTGTCTATAACCGAGTTTCCGGTAAAATCGCTCGGCTTGGTCGTCTCGCTTTCATATGGGAGTTTAAGGGAATCGCCGCTTTTTATGGCGTGCGATTCTTTGATTTGAACTGCTTGGCAGGCGGAGGTGCCATCTTGAGGCAAAACGAAAATCTCATCCTTCACGCTATTACCCGCAGCTATCTTGAGCGCATAATCCAAAGACGTATAACGAGTGGTCCCCTTTGAGTTCTTGATATAGCAAACCTCGCGAGCAGGTTTCGTGGAGAATTCGCTGCTCTCCTTGAATGAGCCAAATATCCAACTTCCATAGCCGACGTATGCCAATAAAGACGACGTCGACAAGAACAGCGGCAATTTCTTGATTTTATTCATTGTCGAAAATGCCTCCAGCTTTGAAGGAAAAACGGAAAGAACCGTTGCTCAATTTGTCATAAACTTCCTTCTTAAAGTCCGTGACATTGAAATTGACCTTGTATCTAACAGAAAAATAGACTAACGATTCATCTAAATACGGGAAGGTGGATAAGTCGAAGCTAGAGCTCAGTTCTTTATTTGCAGCTGCATTCGATTGAGAAACGACGGTGTAATCTGTTTCAGAAAATTCGCTTGTTGAATTGGAAATCGCCAATTTAACATCGGTTGCCGAGCAAACAGAGAACAAGTCTAAATTTTGATTTCTATCAACCAAAACCGTTCCCAAAGTAAAACCTGTCCGATTGCTTGACAAATGGTCTCTAATTTTTCCGCCTTTTATATCAATGCGAAAAGGGATTTCTATATAGCCGTCCAAGGTTGCCGAGCTTATCGCGTGGTCCTTTACCAATCCGTTGCTTGTGTATTCAAAAATAGCCGGGGAATCGACAAAAGTGAAATACTGATTTAAATCGATGACATCCGCAGCACTGACCTGGATCTGAGTTTCCGCACTGGCTGCTCCGACGATAGACCAGGCGGAGAAGCCGATGGAAATAAGAGAGATATTACTTAGAAATAGTACCCCCAAAAAAATCTTAGATGAAATTCTCTTCAGTTTATTCTTTTTCATGTCAGTTATTTATGACAGCAGTTTACCACATGTTCATCAAAAAGTAAAACTTTATTGATGCCGTCTAACTTTTTGTGATTGTAACTAGACACAGATTAAAAAGCCCCACAGATTATGAGGCTGAATGCTAGGACAGCTCCTACGAAGTGATGACATCACTGAGGTCATCGAAGTTGACGCGTTTCTTTCCTGATTTCTTTTCCATCAGAATTTCCTCCTCTTTTTACTAGACCCCGAATACCTCAAGCAAGGAGTATCCGGCTCTTACTTACCATCTTTCATCGTCATGGATATCCAAATCGGCATCCACTAATTATTTATTCTTTGCAAATTCAGTGGCATCGTCTAGCTTTATTTTAGGTGGAGCATGGTATGTAAAGGAGTCATCTGATACATACGATGTCAAATATAGTGAAACTGATATGTTTAGAACTTATGTAGTCTTTGAAGTAGATGGTGGATCTGATTTCACACTCTTTACTACAAAAACAATGAAGTCAAAGCTTTGTACTAAGCCTTAAGGCAAACCAATAGCCACTACCACTTAGCGGCTATTTTTTACTTAGAAATTAATATATAAGACATATGATATAAAAAAGGCTACACCAGTTATTAAGTAAGGAAAATGGTTATATTTATTCAGTTCTCTTATTCCAACTTTACTAGCCCTATAATCATTCAAATCCAAATAAGGCTTGCTGTCTGACTTCCTATATTTTAAAGATATAAGCCCATATGAGATAAAATCGAATGCACCCCAATCAAAAAGCCACGTGAAGAAACAAAGAGCTAGAGAGATAAAGGCTGAGAATCCCAAGGCAGCAGACATAGCTTCTTTAGTTTTACCTAATCCATAATAGATTCCTAGCATCAAACTAGTAGCTACAACAATTTCTACTATCGCTCGTATTGTTACCCTTCCTAGTTTTGATTTAAAGAAATCTTTTATGTTTTCCATCTTCTTAGTTCAGCCTTTCATATTTGTTGTTATCATACAATCAATTCTTAGTACTTCTTTATATTTATCTTAAGGTTTCTCATAAAAACCTTAAGATAATATAAACAAGATGGTCTTTCTATCATATAGTTTTTTCTCGTCTAGCCTTGTTGGAATAAGAAGGAAACAAACTGCATCAGCTCCATATTTTGTCTTAGTCTCCGGGTTTTAATTAAAGCAAGAATGTATAATTAAGTCTATGTGGGAATAGCTCTACATGTTGGTGAATCTACTAACACTACGATTTTATTTTGCATAAAAAAGATTATCAAACTATAATCCAGTAGATTTCATTTTGATTGAAGCTAAAGTGATGGATGGTAGCACACAACAAAAGCATAATAAAAAGGGGCCTCAGCCCCTTTTTATGATTACCATACTTTCTTATTGTTTATTAAGAATAAAGCTAAGTTATCCTTTTCGACTACATAACAGTCATAGCTTTCTTTGTCGCTGAATTGACTATTCTGTAAGTTCCAAGTAACAGTCATATCTGATGAACTATTGCAACCAACATAACTAATATACTTAGATTCTTTTTCATCCTCAAACAAATAATCACAACTTCCATACCAGGTTTTATCAGAATTCAGTATCTTTCCTTTGACTCTAGTAAACTCAGTCAATTCTATTTTATTTGAAAACTTATACATCTCAAATACAGGTATTGTTTTAAAAGCATAATAATCTTCTATGCCCGGTTTCCATTTAAATATTACCTTTTCTCCCACTTCAAAATCATCAAAAGAAATTTTATTAAATACATACTTCAAATCTGATCCTTCTTCTGGATCTACGACAGAATAACATTTAACATCGACAGATTTGTCGACCCTGGTGACTGCTAAATAGTGACTGAAATAGAATTCATCTCTTACATAGTATTTCCCTGAATTATCTTTTTCCAAAGTTCCAGATGTATATTCATATGTGAACGGATCTAATCCTAATATAGTAAAAGGCCCAAGATCAGTAATTGAATTATCAGTCTTACAAGAGAACAAAGATACTAATGAAATTGCTGATAATACTATCTTTCCAAGAATATTATGCATAATACTTTTCCACCATCCTTTCAGTTTCTATTATTTTGTTGGTTATATACAATAGCATTATATATCAAAAAATTTTTAAACAATATAGGCAATTTTTTTAGTTATCAAAGCTTAGTATCAATAAATCAATTGCTTATTAAAATAATTAGCCATGAGTTTTAATTGTTTTAGCATTGAATTTCCTAAAATGTCCTTCTTATTTTTGTAATCGACCTCGTTTCCTATTTCGACATTTTATCCGCCGTTGATATTCTAGATGGTTAGCTCTATAAATTTGACCAGCACATTGTTTCCGAGATTCTCCATAAAAGAAGATGCCAGTATTCCAATAGATTACAAATCAATATTGGATAAATTAAAAAGCTTATTTGAAATAGAGACTTTGATGTTGGGTGGAGGTGTAATATTAAACTAGTCTTTCATCCATGTAGGTATGTGTGATGAAATCAATGTAGTAATTGCTCCTTGTTTTGATGGACCCACTTAGACTACGGCTCTATTCAGCAAAAAAAAGATTATCAAACTATAGTCCAGTAGATTTCAATCTGATTGAAGCTAAAATGATGGATAGTGGCACTCTTTGGGTCAAATATAAAGTAAATCATTAATAACCATCAACTAAATAGAATCTTTTAATCGATACTAATTTTTATAAGACTTAAATAGTCTTTTTTCTTCTATAATACTATCGATATAAATTAAACGGATATGAACAAAATAGCAATTGTAGAAGATGATGAATTGGATCGTTCCAAATTGAAGACATTCATCAAACAGTATGAGATGAATAACCCAAGCTTTTCGTTTGAAATAATCACATTTTCAAATCCAATTGTATTTATCGACTCTTATTCATTTGATTTTGATCTGATCTTCTTAGATATAAAGATGCCTGGAATGAATGGAATAGATTTAGCTAAGAAGATAAGAGAAAAAGATAAGAATGTTATTTTGTTCTTCATAACCTCTTTAGGGCAATACGCAATAAAAGGATATGAAGTAGAAGCATTGGATTTCTTAGTTAAGCCTATTCAGTATCAAGAATTCGCATTAAAATTTGATAGAGCCGTAAATAGAATTCACAAATCCAATTTAGAAGAAAGCATCGTGGTGACATATAAAGGAAATTCAATCAGACTAAGCATAAATGAAATCACCTATGTAGAAGCAATACATCATAGAATCGTATATCACACCGATTCTAAAAGGGAATTTATGTCTTTAGGAACTCTTAAATCTGTGATAGAAAAATTAAATAGCAACTTATTCTCACTATGTAACAAATGCTATCTAGTAAATCTAAAGTTCATAACTAATATAGATGATACTTACTGTTATTTAGGTAATGAAAAATTATTGATTTCTAGGCCTCGAAAAAAAGAATTCAAACAAGCCTTTGTCAATTATCTTCAAGGTAATTCAAAATGAATGAATTCTTAATCAAACTTTTAGGGGAAGAAGTCCTTAAACAGCTTGTCATAATATTATCAGCTGATTTTGAAGTCCTTCTATCTATTTATCTATTCAATATAAAAGGTCACTATAAGAAGAAGTGGTGGCTTTGGAATCTCATTACTATTTTTTCACTCATACTTTTATCTGTTCCTCTTGCATATTTAAGAAGCACCATGTCAAGCATAAGTGCCTTACAAGGAATAGTTCATACCTTGTATATGTTTGGACTAACATCACTGCTTTTATTCATCACTTATGATGAAGGAAAATTCCAATGGATCCAATCATTATGTGCCACACATGCAACAAGAATATTCACTGCAAAATCATTAGGAGCAATCCTAAATCTAACAGGTAATGATACTTTTTTAACCATGTCTTTCTTCGGAAGTCAGAATATATATTTAGATTGGACAATATATTATGCTTATCATATAGCAATCTACATAATCTTCGGCTTCATTTTTAAATTGAAAAACAATGTCAGTTTATCTAAAAAAGGAAAACGCAACATTTCAATTTTAACGATTTTTTCTGTATTAGCGACTGATTTCTTCTATTGTTTCGTCACTCCGTATGAATCACAAAGTTTAATTCTGTCTGGAATGATTAAAATAGTTTGTTGCTTTATGGCTTTAATGATTCTAATCATTAGAAAAGGAATCTTCTATTCATCGAATCAGGAACAAGAAATGGCTTTGATGTCAAACTTGTTAGACAAAGAAAGAGAGCAGTTTGAGAAAAGTAGAGAAAATATAGATATCATAAATTCTAAGTGCCATGATTTAAATCACCAATTATCCAAACTAGAAGGAAAGATAACAGATGAAGAACTATTATCTTTGAAAGAAGCTACTTCCTTCTATGATTCAACCATAAAAACGGGTAATGATGTAGTAGACTCAGCAATTTACGAGAATCAACTGATTTGTCAAAAACACAACATCAAATTAACTTGTATGTGCGATGGAAGTCTTTTGAATTTTATGGAAAAGACTGAGTTATATTCTTTGATAACAAATGCTTTGTCTAATGCAATCAAAGCTGTCGAGAATCTCCCTGATGATAAAAGAATTGTCGATTTTACTTTAGCCAAGAAGAATGGAATTATATTATTAGAGATTGATAATTATTTTGATGGTGAAATCAAATTCAGTTCTTCTAATCTTCCAATATCGACCAAAACAGATGGGAAGAACCATGGCTTTGGGTCTAAATCAATTTCATACATTGTCAATAGATACAACGGAACATTATCCTATTCTACCGACAATCAAATATTCAAATTACTTATTTCATTTTAAAAATCCTAGCCGCTGAGCTAGGATTTTTAATTTCAATGTTTCTAATCTACTTTTTATTCCCTGGTAAGAATAAAACAACTATTTCAGTTATAGTTCCAATAAGGAATAATATCAAGAAAGTCAAATAGATTCCAAGATTTCCTCCAAACCAATTAACACCGGTCATCAAGTCTGCTAGGGGGTAGCAAGCAAGATATAACTGTCTTCCACATCCAACTGAATAGAATGCGACAGAAACTAATGGTGCATAATCATTGATGTACTTAAATCTAACAAAGAACGATATTATTCCTATCAAGCTTCCGATTAGAAACATGATGAATGCAAATGTTCTCGAATAGTCTTCAATCTTCAATTCACCCGGATTAATAATCAAATAAGGAATCGATACGATCAACATAAACAAAGATATTCCAAAAGATAAGTATTCAATCCAAGAACAATCTTTTGAAAAAATATTCTTAAAATAATTCTTCATTTGATTACATCTCCTTTTTCTTTCTGTTTTCCAAGACTTCGAAAGTGACATCCAAAGCTAAGAAAATGGCAGTAACGCTTCCTAGCACTGAAATGACACTGATAATTCCTGTTTCCCACCAGCTAGCACCTGTATCGATGACAACATCATCACCAGCCATAGCAAAATTACGTGAAATCGTATAGAAATAATGTTTAGCGATGGTTCTAGCTTTACCCCAAAGATGACCATCTTTTTCCTTTATCAAAGCATTCTTCAAATCAGATGTTCCTCTAGTCTCATCATTATTGAACTGATCGATTCCAGCATCAACGGATTCATTAGTATATAAATAATATCTGCTTCCTTTAGATGAATCTGTCATAGCAACACCTTTGAATCCCCATTCGTTTCTTAGTACTTGAGTCATAGTAGCTGGATCCATAGAAACAACCTTAAATCCAACCCTAGTATTTGAAGTCATCGTACCCAATGATCCACCTTTGGTAAAGCTTCCTTCAAATCCTTTCAAAGGTCCTTGTCTATAGGTTTGCTCAGTCATGATAGTTGAATTACCATTTCTCCAAGTTTCTTGATCGTTAGCACAGAAATGCTTTACATAAGTGGTCAAACCTTTTTCGGTAGCAGCCTTAGTTTGAATAGCCCCGACCAAATATGAAAGGATAGTATCTTCGGAATAGTATTCATAGTTTCTTCCTGCATATGGTGTTCTATGCATGTTAGCTCCGAATCCATACACTCCGTTTTGACCTACAGCCATTCCATCCTCAGCCATGAATTTTCCTCTCAAAGCGATAAGTTCATCGTTGAATGTCGAAGTCGCAACTACTTCACTGACATGTGAGAATCCGACATTTGATTGAATTCCATCCGGTCCATCAGCAGCTGAGGTTTGAGGAACTCCAAGTTCTTCAATAGCGTCATTTCCAAACTTTTTGCCACAAATCTTTGCTAATTGAGTCGGAGTCAATTGATCGATGAATTTATCCCATTTCTCATCGTCTTCATAAGGAACATTGCGCATATCCTTCAAAGTGATTGGAGTCTCATATTTTTGTGAATACTTATACGAAGTCACATCAGGTGCATCGCTAGGTTTAACATAAGTATGACCTTCCAAAATAGTTTTAATTTGATCGTTGACGGTCAAATTTTCAATTCTAGATGGATATGTATTCCAATCAGATCTAGTCAAATAATTGACTGTATCTTTCATAAAATAATTTATATCCATATCGTCGAATTGGTTAGATACTATATTTCCAGTATCAGGAGATTTAGCGTAAGTTATATTATCCAAAGAAGACAGAGTAGTTCTAACTGCATTTTGCTTATTTCCGGTTACTATTTGTCCATCTTGATCAAACAATCCAGAAATGCCTTGTAATGCCATAACATTATTTAAAGCATCATGACAATCTTTTCCAATACTGAAATAATAATCTCCTGGATCAAAAACATAGCAACCTTTCTTTGTTGAATCAGCTCCGTTAACAGCTTTATTATCATATGTTGCAAATAAATAATCATCTGCGGTTATAGTTATGGTCTCACTCTCATTTGCTTTAAGGTTCTTCGTCTTTCCATAGCCTATAAGCTGTATAGCTGATTTCTCTGCATTTCCAGTGGTATAAGGAAGTGAAGCATATAGTTCTACAACATCCTTACTCTCTCCAGAATAATTATCGCTTCCCAAATTGGTAACTTTGACTTTTGCCTCGACCACATGTTTGTCTCTATTCCACTGTATGCTTTCAATTTTTTCTTCAAACTTAGCATATGAGATTCCATATCCGAAAGGATATGAAATTTCATTCGCATAGTTCCAAGCACCATTAGAAGCATAAGATCCAATTGTATTCTTTGCATTATTCTTACCTTGAACTTGATCAAAGTATCTAGTCTCATAATACTTATATCCGATATAAATATCTTCTGCATAGACTAAATATTTATTTTGACCTGGATCAGTAACATTTGAATAATTGAAGGATCCAAAGTTTCTCATAGCCGGTGAAGACAATGAGTTTGTAGCATATGTATCAACAGTTCTACCGCTTGGATCATATTCACCTTTCAATACTTTAGCTACACCTTCAAATCCAGTATATCCTGGATAGCCTATCCAAAGACATGCATCAACTCCTAGTGACTCTAATTCACCAACTTCCATCGTGGTAGCTGTATTCAAAAGAACGACAATCTTTTTGAATCCACTGGCTTTAGCCAATTCGATGGTTTCTCTTTCTTCCTGATGAAGTGAAAGCATCCTAACACCTTGATTGTCGATAGGATCTCCGTTTTCATCTGCTCCATTGTCTTGGTTTGAATCGCCTTTACTAGCAAAATCTTGCTGTTCTCCTGAAAATCTACCCAGAGTGATCAAAGCCACATCGTTATATTGACTGAAAGAAGACTTCATTCCATCATCGTAGAAGTCCTTTCCGACTTCCCCGATGAATCCACGACTTCTTTTCACAGTCGAGTTCTTCAATGCATTATAGACATTATCATTTATAGAATATCCTTCGTTCTTCAAGGCTTGATATAATGAAACAGCTCCGCCTTCTTCAGTTGTGATAGATCCTCCAGATGCACCCTTGAATATATTGTCTGCACTAGTTTTACCTAAGAGTGTCATCTTAGAACCAGCTGCAATTGGCAATGCATTATTGTTGTTGAATAAAAGAACAGATCCTTCAGCTTGAGTTTGAATTTCATTCAATCTCTCTGCTTTTCTCATTTCTTCAATTGAAGAATAATCAGAACTTTGGGTATTAGGTTTTGATATTCCAAGGAAAATATCTACTTGTCCTGAATTTTCAAATGCGAGAATTCCTGCATAAGAACAAAGTGCAGTCAAAAGAGCAAATGTTCCAGTAAGTCCCCTAAACAACTTGCTTTTTTTCATTTTATATCTCCTTATTTATTAATAAAGTTGAGCAGTGTAATCAACAAAATCAAAATTAGCTGTTCCTTCAGTCACGGAAATACTTGTGGCTTTTGTATTAAATAATACTTTCCCAACCAATAGGACTATATAGAGTTCTTTCTGGGTCTT
>OJOP01000248.1_pt1 | contig 37857 bp, 40 predicted proteins | sample 1598161 | NCBI WGS metagenome assembly OJOP01 (sample SAMN01915206, study PRJEB22387) | human gut metagenome | isolation source: stool | host: Homo sapiens | place: USA | reverse complement strand
GGTGCATATCAATGCCGATGCCCGTTTTTATATTCAGTTTAACCGCTTACCTCTTCGTCTTAACTGTCAGCTCTTTGCTCCACGAGCCGTACACTGCTTCGCTAAACTTAACAATGATATAAATAGCGGTCACAGCTTGTCGCCGTAACCGCTTTATATTGATTATTGCTTTGTGTAATCCCGCCGTTTCGCCGTCCTGCGAATAACTCATACAATTTCAAAGGCGGAACTTGAAACGGCACATTGCCGCCCGCCGTTTCGCTATTCTGAGAATTGCTCAGACAATTCCAAAGGCGGAATTTACAGTGGCTTTCAGCCACAGGCGGAATTTGCGGTGCCGCATCGGCACCTTAGGGGTGGGGTTTGCCTTCTCTGTAGGCATTCATTATATCACGGAACACCTCGCCGTTTGTGGGCGGCGTCCATGTGATAGCATTCGCTCCGGCTTCAATAGTCGCAAGGATCGACTCGCTTGTAGGTCCTCCCGTTGCAATTATCGGAATGTCGGGGTGACGCTTGCGTATTTCTCTTACCACATTTGTTGTCTTGCCTGCGGCGGATACGTTGAATATCTTTGCGCCTGCCTCAAGCCTGCTTTCAATATCCTCATGTTCCGAAATAACCGTAACAACTACGGGAATGTCAATAGTGTCGCATACCTGACGCACAACATCATTCGACGTCGGCGCATTCACTACAACACCGATAGCACCCTGAAACTCTGCGTGCATCGAGAGATTGACTACTCTCTTGCCCTGCGTCAGCCCTCCGCCGACACCCGTAAAAACAGGTATATCAGCGGCACTCATAATTGCCTGCGTGATTATCGGCTGTGGCGTAAACGGATAAACCGCTATTACCGCATCAGCATTTACATTTCTGATTATACATATATCTGTTGTAAATACTATAGATTTTATCAGCTTGCCCATTACTCTTATACCGCTTGCCTGCTGAATTTCCTCGGGAACCTTCAGCATAAAGCTCCTGAGCGGACCGCTGATCTCGGGTATGTACAAATTTTCTGCCATATGAACTCCTTTCGGTTAAGCGTCAGACGTATTCACCTCCGACACCTCTCACTCTGACAAGACCCGAGTTGACTGTAAATTCACCGTTCTCGTTCTCGCAGATAAGACAACCGTCAGGGGCGATAGCCTTAGCAAATGCAGTTGTTTCTGTATTGTTCTGCACCAGTTTCACTGTTTTTCCGAGCGTTACGCATCTTTGCGAATACTCGTTTATAACTGTAGAAAAATCCTCGTCAATGAGCCGTGTCAGCTCGTCCACTATATACTCCGCCGCAAGCATTTTATCGTATTTGTTGCCCGTCAGCGTGTAAAGGGATGCCGCATTCACAAGACCGCTTTTTTCAAAAAAATCCGCATCCTGATTTACGTTCAGCCCCATTCCGCAGATGACATTGTTGTAAATTGCTCCGTTACAGGAACTTTTTAAGGTGCTTTCGCATAAAATACCACATACCTTGCGTTCAGAGCAGATTATATCGTTTGTCCACTTTATGCCTGCTTTGATACCGCTCAGCCGTTCAATCGCACGGCAAACCGCTACCGCACATATAACCGTAAGATCGTGTGCGTTATCCGGTGCCTTTATAAGCATTGAAACAGGGAGCATATCACGGGTAGCAAGCCATGTGTTGCCGATTCTGCCTTTACCGCAGCTTTGCAGGTCTGCTGTCACTACCGTTCTGTCGGGAAGCTCGTCGGCGTGTTCCTTAAGATAGGTGTTAGTTGACGGTAAGGTGTCAAACGTCAATAAAGGACAGCCGGCTATATTACTGCTTATCTGCATGGTAATCAAGCGCAACTATGTTCATTGTGATTTTCTTGTTATCATCTATGGTGATTATACCGTATGACGGCGGACGTTTATCTCTCGGAGAATCAATGCTTCCGGGATTCATAACGTATATACCGTCGATAAGCTCGGTACGGTAAAGGTGAGTATGACCGTAAAGAGCTATCTTACAGCCGTTCTGCTTGGCAACAGCGATAAGCGTATCAAGTCCCTGATGCACATGATGCTCGTGGCCGTGCACGCAAAGTATCTTGATGCCCTTTGCATTTGCGATTCTTATCGTTTTGTTGTCGGCAAAGTCACAGTTTCCCTTTACGAATAAAAAGCTCTTTTCCGGGTGAAGATTCCTTACATCGTTGAATTCGTGTTCGCCGTCACCCAGATGTATAAAAGCGTCGGCGTCAAGATTATTCTCAACCACCGAATTCAGCTTATGAAATTCCTTGTGCGAATCGGATACTACTACAATTTTCATAATTTCTATCCTTTCAGTCGGGCAAGCCCGATACGGCTTTTATTGCCCACTAGGTTATTATAACACATAATGTGTAAAAAGAAAAGATTAGTATCCGTATTTTTAGAAATTCTACACAAAACAAAAACAACCTTTTGTATATTTTTACAAAAAAATATGAACTGAATATAACGTAAATATCCTTTTATCGTTGATTTTAGCAAAAAGTTCATCAGATACGGTTTTAGGGCAGTCTTAACGGGAATATATTTTCCGCATTGACAATATAATTTCAGGAGGCAGTTATGAATAACAACGTTGATTCAATGCTTGAGGCGGTCAGCAGTAAACTCGGTATCACACCACAGCGTCTTAAAGAAGCAATGCAGAAGGGCGATATTTCGATAGCACTCGAAAAAATGCCGGAAAAAGACGCAAAAAAGCTTAAAAGCATACTCGGAAACCCTGAGCTTATCAAAAAAATGATGAAATCCGCACAGGCGCAGGAACTGAAAAAATCTATGAAAAATCAGTAATAGACGGAGGGCAGTATGAGTGAGATAGATGATATTCTTAAAGCGATGCTGTCCGATAATAAAAACGAAAATGCAACCTCAGAAGAAACAAGCGGTACGGAAAACGAGGAAAAATTCACGACCGATACCGACAGCGATGATATTTTCGGCGGAATAAACATAGATATGTTTATGAAGATAGGCGAGTTAATGTCAAAGATGAGCGAGCAGGACAGAAACACAGGTCTGCTGCTTGCTCTGAAGCCTCACCTAAGAGAAGAAAACAGGGCAAAAATAGATACGGCGGTAAAGCTGTTCAGGCTGATTTCACTGCTTCCCTATCTTAAAGACAGCGGTCTGTTTGATAATCTACTATGAAAAGGAGTAAATTTATGGAATGGAGTAATATAAGAATGTCAAAAGCCGAATTTGAGCGTTTGCAAAAAGAATATGCCGAGGCGGCAATAAGAACAGCCGAAAAAGCAAAGCTCAGTTACGATGCAGATGAACCGAAAGAAGAAATTCCGAAAACCGAAAATATCGCTGCGGCAATATCACGCCTTCCAACGCAAACAGTAGAAAACGTGAACGAAACAATAAAGCCCGATACGGCAAAAATCGCAACAGTGCAGGTGAAAATTACCGAAGCCGAAAGCGAGATTACGGCTTCTGACACTGAAGATGAAAATAAAGAAAGCGAAGAAGCCGAAACAAATATTTCCGTAAATGAAGAAAAATCTGACGAAAACACGGATAAATCCGATACTGACGACAAACAGCAAAATTCATCAGCCGGCAACACAGATGATGAAGCAAGCAACGCTGAAATCTACGGCGATAAGTCCGATAATACAGCCGATTCCGAGATTCCCGACAAAACCGAAAATCACACTGTAGACGAAATACTGCGCAGCTTTGAAAGCACTTTTATGAGTGAAGAGGAAGCAGATAAAAAGATAGAAGATTTTTCTAAGTCTGTTTCAGACTCCCGACCTGCGCCCGACTTCACCGCAAAGATACATAACCATAATAACAATCAAGATAAAAGCGGAAAAACCTGCGGATGTGAACGATGCCGCTGTCAAAGCGGCGGTCGTATGCAGGAGAAGGGCGGGCAAAAACCAAACTGAAATTCAGCCCGCAGTACCGATATGGATATTATAGGCAAGCTGATGAAGGACGACGACTTGATGAAGGTTGCCGCTGTAGCATTTATCTTATGGCGTGACCACGCCGACTACAAGCTGATTCTGGTACTTTTTTATGTATTTTTCATGAAATAGCACTTGCATTTTCCGCCGTCTTAGTTTATAATACCAGTATGTAAACGATGTCAATCAATTTACAATTCCGACAAACAGGAGGTATTTTATGGCTAAGTGGTTGGAAAATGCAATTTTTTACGAGATATACCCGCAATCCTTCAATGATACAAACGGTGACGGTATCGGAGATTTTCAGGGTATAATCGAAAAGCTGGACTATATCAAGGAAACAGGCTTCAACGCAATATGGATGAACCCTTGCTTTGATTCGCCCTTCGGTGATGCGGGCTATGATGTAAGGGACTATAAAAAAGCCGCCGCAAGATACGGAACAAACGATGATTTAAAGCGACTTTTCGATGAGTGCCATAAGCGTGGGATGCACATTCTTCTTGACCTTGTACCCGGTCACACTTCGGTAGAGCATGACTGGTTCAAAAAGTCGATGCTCCCCGAAAGCAACGAGTATACCGACAGATATATCTGGACAAGCAATATATGGGAACAACCGGAGGGTCTTAACTGTATAAGAGGCATATCGGACCGTGACGGCAGTGCCGCAGTCAACTTCTTCTCATCTCAGCCTGCGCTGAACTACGGCTATGCCGAGCCTAAGTATGCTTATCAGCAAAAGCCTACAGATCCCGGACCTATGGCGACAAGAGCCGCAATCAAGGATGTTATGAAGTTCTGGCTTGACATGGGCTGTGACGGTTTCAGAGTGGATATGGCAGGCTCGCTTGTAAAATGCGATCCCGAATATAAAGAAACAATCAAGCTATGGCAGGATATAACAGGTTATCTTAAGAGCGAATATCCCGAAGCCGCTATGGTATCTGAGTGGGGCGAGCCGCAATATTCGCTGCAGGGCGGCTTTGATATGGACTTCTTACTGCACTTCGGTCCTGAGGGCTACAACTCGATGTTCAGAAGTGTCGAACCGTTCTTTTCAAAGAGGGGCAAAGGTACTCCCGCAATCTTTGCCGAGCAGTACAACGGCTATCACGAAAAGGCAACGACAGGCGGCGGACTTATCTGCATTCCGTCAGGCAATCACGATATGGACAGGCTTGCAAGAGGCAGGGATGAGGACGAGCTGAAATGCTGTTTTGCTTTCCTTCTCACAATGCCCGGCGCACCGTTTGTATACTACGGCGATGAGATAGGCTTACGCTATGTCGAGGGTCTTGTATCGGTAGAGGGCGGCTATAACCGCACCGGCTCAAGAAGTCCTATGCAGTGGGACAGCACCGCAAATGACGGATTTTCAACTGCGGACAAGTCACAGCTTTATATAAAGCAGGATGACGCACCCGACAGACCTACTGTCGAAAAGCAGATGCTCGATGAAAAGTCGCTCTACAACGAGATAAAGAAACTGATAAAACTAAGAAACGAAAATTCCGCACTTCACAATCTCTCTGCGTTTGAGTTTATAAGTAGCGAGGGATATCCGCTGGTATACAAGAGAAGCAGCGACAATCAGACGGTTTATGTGTTCATCAATCCGTCCGATAAGGCCGTAACTGTCAATGCAGATTATGCAAAGGGCGGAAAGGCAATTTACACGCTCGGCGAAAACGGCTCTGTTGGCGCAGATACAGTTACCGTTCCCGCAAGCGGTGCAATTTTTGTTGAGGTATAATTAATCAGATATAAATGCAAAGCCGCACAGATGGATGACCATTCTGTGCGGCTTTTATTTATTCGGTTTTTGCCTGTTCTTTTTCCTTCTGCGCCTGCTCTTTCTTTATCTTGGTACTCTTGATAACCTTCTGACGTGAGAATTCCTCACGTTCCTTTTCTTCAAGAGAGTTTGAGATAAATCTGACCTGTGCCTCGTACTTCGGAATAATTATATTCTTCAGTGCGTTGGCACGTTTCTGCGTCTTTTTTATAGCAACGGCGAGCCTGTATATACTGTTTTCAATCTCGGCGAGTACGACTGTCAGCTTTTTTGTTTCATTAAAGCAGATATAAGCGTTGTCAAGATATGAATTTGTCATTGCAATATCATACTGCGGCACTATAGGCTTATCGGGAAGCTCAACTGTAGGAAGCTCAACGCCCATAACGCTTCTGAAAGATATTTTAAGATCGGTTTCTTCAGGTACAAACTGCGTCAGCGTTGATACCGAGCCAAGCGTAATGTTAGCCTTCTGTAAGGCGGCATAAGCCTTTTCATAGGTCTGCTCGATATTTCCTCGCACCAGCTTTGATTTATCGGTCAGCGCCACCATTTCTCTTATCAGAACGTTACGCTTTCTGTCCATAAGTTCAAAGCCCTGCTTTGCCTGCTGTAAGGAACGTTTAGCCTTGATAAGATTGCCTTTGGTCGGGAAAACCTGTTCAGCCATACACTCACCTGCCTTTCATATAGTAACTGTTATACAAATCTCTTAGCATTTTCGGGGTGATAATGTTCTTTTATAAGCTGTTCGTTTACACGGTCAAGTTCACTTGCGGGAAGAAGCGAAAGCAAATCCCAAGCAAGATCCAGCGTTTCGTCCATAGAACGATTCTCATCGAAGCCCTGATTGAGAAAATACTTTTCAAACATCGTGCCGAACTTCATAATTGCCTTATCCGATGCGGAAAGTTCGTCTTCACCGATAACCGACGCAAGAGCTCTTGCATCCTGCACTCTTGCATAGCAAGCAAAAAGCTGGTTTGAAACATCGGCGTGATCCGCTCTTGTGTACTGTTCTCCTATGCCGTCCTTCATAAGACGTGACAGCGAAAGCAATACGGAAAGTCCGGGATAAATTCCTGTCTGGTCAAGGTTTCTGTCAAACACTATCTGACCCTCCGTGATATATGCCGTAAGGTCGGGGATAGGGTGTGTAATATCGTCGTTAGGCATTGTAAGTATCGGTATCTGCGTAACAGAGCCTGTACTGCCCTCTACTACACCTGCTCTTTCATACATAGAGGCAAGGTCGGAATAAAGATAACCGGGATAACCCTTTCTTCCGGGAATCTCTCCCTTTGATGAAGAGAACTCACGCAGAGCCTCACAGTATGAGGTAAGGTCAGTCATGATAACGAGTATGTGCATATTCTTCTCAAACGCAAGATATTCCGCTACAGTAAGCGCACATCTGGGTGTCAGGATACGCTCTATGATAGGATCGTTTGAGAGATTAAGGAACATACAAACACGCTGTATAACACCGGTTTCCTCAAAGGAACGTCTGAAATACTCCGCAACGTCATTCTGAACGCCCATTGCAGCAAATACAACCGCAAAGTCCTTTCCCTCGCTGTCGGCAATCTTAGCCTGTTTTACTATCTGCACCGCCAGCTTGTTATGCGACAGACCGGAGCCTGAGAATATAGGCAGTTTCTGACCTCTGATAAGCGTCATAAGTGCGTCTATTGAGGAAATACCCGTGTGTATATAGTTTCTGGGATATGAACGTGCAACGGGGTTCAATGCACGGCCGTTTATATCGCCGTATTTCTGCGGAAAAACTTCACCAAGTCCGTCAATCGGCTTGCCTGCACCGTTGAACGTTCTGCCGAGCATTTCGGTAGAAAGCGGAATCTCAAGCGGCTTTCCCGTAAAGCTGATTTTTGTATTTGTGAGCGAGATGCCGTTTGTACCCTCAAACACCTGTAAGACGACTTTATCGCCCTGCATTTCAACGACACGGCCTAAACGCTTTGTGCCGTCCTCCAGCTTTATCTCTGCTATCTCATCATAAGAAACACCTTTGGCACCCTCAAGGCAGACAAGCGGTCCGTTTATTTCACTCAGTCCTGCATATTGAATCATAAAATAATCTCCTATCGGGTTTAATCATCGGCAAACTTGCTGTTTATCATATCAAAATATTCGTCAAACATTTCGAGCTTGTCGTTAGGTATATCGTACTTCATCTTTATCAGTTTATCGAAGAAACCGTATGAGATGATCTCCGATATCGGCTTACCGCCGTTGATAGCGTTCAGCGAGTTGTGATAAAGAAGTAAGATCGCTTTCATCATCAGCTTCTGCTTTTCCAGCGGAACGAACGTATCGTCCTTATGGAAAGCGTTCTGCTGTAAGAAGCCTACTCTTATAACACGGGCGATTTCTATTATCAGCTTCTGGTCGTCAGGCAGAACATCCGCACCTATCAGCTTTACTATCTCCATAAGGTTGTTCTCTTCAACCAGTAAGGTCGATATTTCCTGTCTGTAGCGGCAGAATTCTTCGCCGACGTGTTCGTTGTAATACTCGGCTAAATCGTCGCTGTACTCCGAATAGCTCATATTCCAGTTGATAGCCGGATAGTGTCTTGCGTAAGCAAGATTCTTGTCGAGCGCCCAGAAGCAACGGACGAAACGCTTTGTATTCTGCGTTACAGGCTCAGAGAAGTCCGATCCCTGCGGAGATACGGCGCCGATAATCGTAACACTGCCCTCTCTGCCGTTCATCGTTTCGACATAGCCTGCACGCTCGTAGAATTCGGAAAGTCTTGACGGAAGATATGCCGGGAAGCCTTCTTCAGCAGGCATTTCTTCAAGTCGTCCGGAAATTTCACGCAGTGCCTCTGCCCAGCGTGATGTCGAATCCGCCATTATAGCAATATGATAGCCCATATCACGATAATACTCGGCAAGCGTGATACCCGTATAGATAGATGCTTCACGGGCGGCTACGGGCATATTTGAAGTATTCGCAATAAGCACCGTTCTGTCCGTCAGCGGACGGTTCGACTTCGGGTCGATAAGCTCAGAGAATTCCTCAAGTACCTGAGTCATCTCGTTGCCACGCTCACCGCAACCGATATACACGATAATATCAGCATCGCACCACTTTGCAAGCTGATGCTGAGTCATCGTCTTACCTGTACCGAAACCGCCGGGTATAGCGGCTGTACCGCCCTTTGCAAGCGGTAACACGGTATCTACTATACGCTGTCCGGTAATAAGCGGCTTTGAGATCGGCAGACGCTTATTTATAGGTCTTGGCGTTCTGATAGGCCACTTCTGTACAAGGGTAAGCTCCTGAACCGTTTCTTCGTCTATCCTGAGTTTTACTATCACATCGTTGACCTTATACTTGCCGTCTGGCGCAACATATTCTACTGTACCCTCAGTATAAGGAGGTACCATACATCTGTGCGTAATAAGCGGCGTTTCGGGACACTGCGCATATATATATCCGCCGTGCAGTTTATCGCCGACCTTTACAGTCACTGTGACATCAAATTCACGTTCTTCATCGAGTGCGGCTATTGCACTGCCCTCAGTAACATATACGCCGCTGAGAGCCGTCATAGCTTTAAGCGGACGCTGGATACCGTCATAAATATTGGATATTATGCCGGGTCCGAGCGTTGCGCTCATAGGTGTTCCTGTAGGCTCTACAGGGTCGCCGGGCATAAGTCCTGCTGTACCCTCGTAAACCTGAATCGTTGTCATTTCATCGGTTACGCCGATTACCTCTCCTATGAGCTTGCTCTTACCGACCATTACCATCTCACGCATTGAGAATGATTTTGTATCCCTGACCTTTACAACGGGTCCGTTAATCGCATAAATACAGTTCATTGCAACTCCTCCCGTTATAGTGACAGTTCGCCGTGACCTGCCACAAAAGCCTTTCGCTCCTGTTCTAAAGCAAGGTCAAGCGTATAGTCGATATATATATTTTCTGACGGATAGTAAACAGACAATCCGCCAAGCTCAATATTACGGTCAACAGCAACACCGATGCCGTACTTCTGCGCTATATCATCGGCAAGCCGTTTATCGTTTCTGCCGACATTTATCACACAGTCTTTGCTGAAAGCCTGCTCTTTGTCTGCTTTTTCGGCAAGAGCGGTCATAAATCCGCTATATTTATCGCTCTTTGCAAATTCTTCAAGTTTATTCTTAATATCTTCAAACAAGCTGTCTACAAGCCCGCACCTGTGAGCAAGCACCGACTTATGTGCGGCAAAGTCGCTCTTTGATAATTCCTTTGCGTAAAGAGTATGGGTCTTCTGTCTGTCGAGTGCGACCTCGTTTTCTTCACTGCGTCTGTACTGCTCTCTCGCCTGCTCTGTCAGCTCGTCAGCCTGCTGCTGTGCCTTGCTGATTATTTCTTCCGCTTTTTTCTGAGCGTCGGAAAGAATTGAATTGCCCAGCTTTTCTATTCTGTCCTGAACTTCCGGCATACAGCTGCTCCCTTCTGATTAATTATAATTTCAGTCCTATTGCATCACGCACATAGCCGTCAATGGATTTGCTTATATCCGATGTTCCGTGTCGGTCGGGTATCTCCACTATCAGCGGCTTTGTGCTGTTCAGTTTCATATCATACACTGTCTGTTTGCACATATTGATGAGCTTTTCCGTCATAAGCACAACGCCGATGTCTTTATCGGCCTTTGCTTTTTCCAGTGCATCCGTGACTTCTTCGGGTCGGCTTACTACTATGCCTTCGATCCCTGCAAGACGCATACCCATCTGTGTATCTGTGTTGTCACTGATAAGAAAAAATTTCATTTTTCTGTACCTTTCGGCTATTATGAATAAAGGATAAGTATCGAAATCAGAAGTCCGTAGATAGCGACACCTTCACCGAGTGCAACGAAGATAAGAGCCTTCGTGAAGTTCTTGTCGTTTTCTGCGGTAGCTCCGATAGCAGCGGGAGCGGCACCGCCTACGGCAATACCTGTACCGATTGTTGCAAGACCAGTTGCGAGTGCCGCACCGAGATACTTAAGTCCGTCGCCTACGCTGAGTGCTGTCTGTGCGGCTTCTGCGGCACCTTCAGCCGAAGCAAACGCAAAAAGCGGTACGAATACGCTCATCATGACCATAACACCGATAAACGAGCCGGCATTTATAAGTATAGCTTTTCTTGTCTTTAAGGGCTTACCCTCTTTTCTTCTCTTAAGCATTACAAAGAACGGCAGCATAATCAGTGCCAGTGCAAATAAAGGCAGTAAAAACAGTAACATTTTTCAGTTCCTCCCGAAATTAATTCAAATTAGCCTTAAGCGGCTCAAAGCTCTTTCCGTCGCTTACATAGAAACGACCGAATATCTCATAAAATTCAAGTCTTAATACCTGAATACCTACAAGGAATCCCTCCATACCGATTACGAAAGCGTTTCCGAGTATCTGTACAATCACGGTACCGACGCCTCCGTCGCCAGCCAGCACTCCTACGACCAGCATCATACCTGCGTGGCTCAGGATAAATCCGCCTACACGGAGGAATGACATTGTGTTTGTAAGATATGAAAGACAGGTTTCGAACAGTTCGATGACGCCTTCAATAATGAAGTTGCCGACAGACTTTTTCTCCTTCGTCTTATCCTTATCGTTCTGGTCGGGTCTTCCGGGTGACGTAAGCTCTGCGGGCATCTTCATACGTTCAAAATAAAGGCCTGCAAATATATCATCCACCATTGCCCTGTGCTGTTTTGATACAAAATAAACGCCATAGACGTTATCGTCGTTTTCGGTGATAGGAATGAACACAAATTCCTTGTCAGTAAAGTATCCCAGCTTGTCATAGCTTTCACGGGGCATCTTTCCGTAAACCGCACGGACAAATTTCAGATCGTTCAGCTTTTCGAGGTCTTCTCTTGTTTTTCTGAGCAATTCTTCGCTCATCGTATCGGAAGCCATAATTGCCGCATCGGCAACCGTCTTATGCTTTAAATTGACGACGTTGCGTTTTATCGAGTTTGCGACAAGGTGTGCAAGAGGCTCTTTGAACATCATAACACCGAGCGGCAGTATCACCAGAAGAAGTATATACGGCAATGTGAACATCTCAATGCCGAATCCGAGCTGAAGTCCTGCCGCCGCTACGACTGCGATATAGAATATCATACCGGTTATGCCGTTTGCTCCGAACAGTGCGGAGGAATAATCCTTGCGCCTGAATGACAGCACGATATTCATCGTCATTGAAATCACTATCAATATGACACCTATCGCAAGCGCCGCTATAAGCAGATAGGTTGAGATCTGGAATATACTGTTCGGCTTTCCGAGTACAGAGTAAAGCGGTTCAATATGGAAGAAAGGCTTTATTATATCTTCATTTCCGAACACCGATCCGTAAAGGCATCCGAATATCGCCGAGCTTATGCCGATACGCTCCATTATCGGACCGAGCTTTGCTTTCTTCCACTTTGTGAGTATAAATCCGAAAAGCGAGATTACAAGCCCTTGTCCGAGATCGCCGAACATTATGCCGAATATCAGCATATACGTTATAGCGACATACGGCGTCGGGTCGATGCCCGTGTATGACGGCAAGCCGTACATATTGACGAACATCTCAAACGGTCTGAACAGCCGGTTGTTTCTGAGTTTTGTCGGAGGCTTCATCCTGTCATCAACGAAATACTTCTTTTCCTCGATAACAATATCCGATACGCCCGACAGATGCTCCCTGAACTTTTCTACTTCTCTTGTCGGGACAAAACCCGCCATATAGAATTTATTGTTGATTACCGAAACCTGACTTCTCAGTTCATAGCTGTTGTTAAGGAAAATCAGCTTGCTGCGCACCTTTTCAAACTGCGTTTCTTCATTTTTCTTTATGACCGCAAGCTCTTCCTTTACATCCTTCAGCTTTATTTCCAGTTCCTTAAGCTGTCTGTTAAGCTCTGCGGCGGCAGTTTCTCCGTCGCCGTGAAGGAAGTCCGGTAAACGTATCCGCTCAAAATAAAGGCTTCTGAAAATATCGTCTATCTGTACGCTTTCTTCCACCGGGGCAAAATAAAGACCCCAGACATAACCGTCCTTTTCTTCAAGCGGCTCAAACACAAAGCCTTTTTCGCTGTAGAAATCAAGCTTCGTATAGCTTTCCGACGGCAATTTGCCGAAACGTATCTTGACGTGCTTACAGCTGAACAAATCCTTGAAATCAACGTTTAGATTCGACAGGTTTCCGACCTGCCTTAATACATGGCTGTATTCGTCTATTGATTTCTCAAGCTCGTTCTTTTGCTCTATGACAGGCAGCACACGCTGTTCAAGCTCTGTGAAATACATATCGAAGTCATGGATTGCCTCCATCTGTATATCGTCATACGAAACGGTTTTGTTTTTTATCCCAAGCCCGACGGACAATACATCCGCTCGTTTCATAAGACCGCCGTAAATGTCCTTGTCTTTCAGCGTCTTGAAATGTGCGGAGCCGTAGGTCATGGTATAAAATGACGGCTCAATGTGAAAACATTTCGTTTCGCAACATCGTACAAGAGTTTTATTGACTTTTTTGAGAGGTCCGCTGACCGATATAAGTGACATCTTCTCAACTGCCATTATATCATTCCTTTCGCTGTATATTTGCTCTATAATATCAGCATTTTTTCTATCTGTGACGGCTCGAGCGAGTACCTTACGCCCTCTATCACAGTTGTTAAATTTCTGTTTTCAATCTGCAAAAGCTCAGTCAGTGAATATATAACTGTGCTGTCGCACTGCGATAATGCGAGCTTTGCGTCATAATAACGTTTGTTTGATGTATATACCGCCGTTTCGATGTCCGTTGCCTGCTCCTCGTTAATATCCTTGAAATAAGGGAGCTTCAGCAGAAGCGGCAATATCGGCTCGTTATCGGCTTTCGTCAGTATCTGTTCCATTGTCTTTTTATCGAATCTGTCGCAAAAAGGCAGAGTATGCGCAACCACATCTTCGGTTGACATTTTGAAAAGTCCTTTCAGCCGATAGCATATCTTGATATTGTACATATCGCAACGTCTGCGTATACATTTTTCTACTTCTGTGCGTTCACTGCCGGACATATCCTTTTTTATACGGGAAAAAAGCGTCGTATAAAGATATTTTGTAAGCTCATAATCAACAGAAACAATGGGCGGAAAAGCCTTAGTTCCGTCGGAAAGAGGAGCAAGAACGTCATAATACGGCGTACCCTTCAGAACATCCAGTATTTCATCAAATGTTCTTGCTTTTGAAAGTGCCCGAATATCGTAAGAACAGATATTCGTCAGATAACCCGGAAAGCCCGGAATGAACAGATCGTAAACGCCTGCGCCGATATACATTGCGGCATTGATGATCTGTTTTATTTCCTCCTGTATAAGCAGAAAATCATAGAACTTGTTTTTACTGCCCGGACAGAATTTTCTCAGCTCGTCATATATTCTGAAAAGACGTTTTTCCATCAGCCTTTCAGACTGACTGCGCCTTACCGTATTGTCAACCGCTGAAAAATCCTCACAGAAATCACCGTATGTTTTCAACTGAGCCACAATCTCACCGACATTTGCCTTTGAGATCAAGGTCTTATATTCATCAAGACCCAGAAGCCCGCCGTACTTGGCTCTTGCTTTGGCAATGACCGCCGCCGAACCTGCCGACATGAAATCACCTCCGAATACTTATGCTATGCTGTCATTCAACCGAAATGATATTTTTATATATCTCGTCTGTCCATTTATCCCTGTTCTTCGAGAATTCATCGTCAAGACGCTTAATGACAGCGTTGCACTCGGCTGCAGTCGCAGAGCAATGCTCTTCTCCGCTCTTTTTAAGCTCATCGTGATAGCTGTTTATCTTGTCACTGCGTTCTTCTTCGCAGACGATACGTTCTTTTTCACGGAGAGCCGCCGCATCGGAAAGAATGGCTTCGGCTTTTTTGTTTGCCTGTGCAACTATTTCTTCGGCGTGCTTCTCATAAGCGATAATCTCGCTGATTACATCCATCGGAACACCACCTTTCAATAGGCATAAATCTAAAATCATAATTAAGTTTACTACAATTATTCACAAAAAACAAGCCGAATTATTACCAAAAAGACTTTGAAAAATTTGTATGATAATATCCTTGACAAAACTTTTTTCTATCGAACTCAAATATCGACATATTGAAAAACCGCAGGATGTCCTGCGGTTCAATGTTAGTTTTTAAGGCTCTGTAAGGGTGCGGGAATACGTCCGCCTCTTGAAATGAATTTTGACGAGGAGAACTTGCTGAGCTTCATTACCGGACCGCTTCCGAACAGACCGCCGAACTCAAGCGTGTCGCCTTCCTTCATTCCTATTGCGGGAATTACACGGACTGCCGTTGTCTTTGAGTTTACCATACCTATAGCGGCCTCGTCTGCGATGATTGCCGAGATCGTATCGGCGGATGTATCGCCGGGAACGGCTATCATATCAAGACCGACAGAGCAAACAGCTGTCATGGCTTCGAGTTTTTCTATTGATAATGCGCCACGGTTTACAGCGTCTATCATACCCGCATCCTCTGATACGGGGATAAATGCGCCTGAAAGACCGCCTACGCTTGAGGACGCCATTACGCCGCCCTTCTTTACCGCATCGTTCAGCATCGCAAGTGCGGCTGTTGTACCGTGTGCACCGCAGCTCTCAAGACCGATTTCCTCAAGGATATGCGCAACACTGTCGCCTACTGCGGGAGTAGGAGCAAGTGAAAGGTCAACGATACCGAAGGGTACACCGAGCATCTTGCTTGCCTCAGCGCCTACAAGCTGACCCATACGGGTAATCTTGAATGCGGTTTTCTTTATCTGCTCTGCGACTTCGCTTATGCTTGCGTCAGGCATCTTGGAAAGTGCAGAACGAACAACACCCGGTCCGCTTACGCCGACATTAAGAACGCAATCCGCCTCGCCGACACCGTGGAAGGCACCTGCCATAAAAGGATTATCCTCAACGGCATTACAGAAAACCACTATCTTTGCGGCACCGAAACAATGGTTATCCTTAGTTGCTTCAGAAGCCTGCTTTATAATCTTACCCATAAGAGCAACAGCATCCATATTGATACCCGCTCTTGTAGAGCCGACATTGACCGAAGAACATACGTTTGATGTTTCTGCAAGCGCTTCGGGTATAGAGTTTATAAGCTCAAGGTCACCTGCCGCAAAACCCTTCTGAACAAGTGCGGAATAACCGCCGATGTAGTTTACGCCCGTACCCTCTGCTACTCTCTGGAGAGTTTTTGCAAACTTTAAGGGGCTTCCCTTTGCGGCTGCCGCAAGCATCGAGATGGGTGTTACCGAAAGACGCTTGTTGATTATCGGAATACCGTAGCGCTTTTCTATTATCTCACCTGTTTCAACGTGATGCTCAGCAACACGCATCATCTTCTCGTATACCTTTTCGCAGGATTTGTCTATATCGCTGTCGATACAGTCAAGAAGCGAGATACCCATTGTGATAGTACGGATGTCAAGATTTTCTTCCTGTATCATCTTGATGGTTTCAAGAATATCTTTTGAATTGAACATTTAGTTTCTCCCGTATGTAATTATATATTGTGCATCGAATTGAAAATATCTTCATGCATAACGTGTATCTGAAGACCCATATCGTTTCCGGCTTCTTTCAGCTTGTCTGCAAGTACGTTGTAATCAACGGAACACTTTGTTATGTCAATAAGCATTGTCATAGCAAAAAGATCCTGCATTATCGTCTGTGTAACGTCCATAACGTTTGCATTGCACTCCGCACAGATATTACTTACCTTAGCGAGAATACCTACTGTATCTTTACCAATAACCGCAACTACTGCTCTCATAAAATAAACCTCTCTTTTCAGGATAAAAAATATATCTCTTGCTATTATACACCACTCGGCTCTAAAAGTCAAAGCATTTTTTAAAAAGGCGGAAAAACACATTGCGCCGTTATTCGTCAATATTTTCAAAAACTACTTGTAATCGGACATAAAAAATGATACAATATAAATATCTATATGGATAATTTATCTGATTTTCCGGAGTGTGTGACCATTGAACGATAGACTTGGCTTTTTAAGAGATAAATCGAATAAGCTGTCGCTGTCCCCCGGTGTCTATCTGATGAAAGACAAGACGGGCAGGATAATCTACGTCGGTAAGGCAAAAGCCCTGAAGAACCGTGTAACAACGTATTTTCATGCGCTTGAGAGCCATAATGCAAAGACAAGGAAGCTGGTCGAAAATATCTATGATTTCGACTTTATCGTCACACCGAGCGAGCTTGACGCACTTGTTCTTGAATGCAGTCTGATAAAGCAGTACAATCCCAAATATAATATACTGCTAAAGGACGATAAGGGCTATAATTATATAAAAATCACAAAAGAGCCATATCCGAGAATTTCTTATGCGCTTAACTGCAACGATAAGAATGCGGAGTATCTCGGCCCGTTCACGAGCGGATTTACCGCTAAGCAGGCGGTCGATGAGGTCAACAGGATCTTTATGTTCCCGTCCTGTCACAAGGTCTTTCCGAGAGATTTCAGGAAAGAGCGTCCGTGCCTTAATTATCATATAAAAAGATGTATGGGCGTTTGTACCGGCAAGATAAAGCAGGACGAATACAACAGCCTTATACACTCTGCAATAGAGTATATGCAAAACGGCAGTAAGGCGAGCGTAGAACGTCTTACCGAGCAGATGTACGAAGCATCGGAGAATCTTGAGTTTGAAAAAGCCGCAAAGCTCCGTGACCGTATAAACGCAATTGAGAAAATGAAGGACGGTCAGGATATATTCTCCGACAAGACATACGATTTTGACGTTATCGCACTGGCTCAGAATGTTGAGCTTGCAAGTATTGCTGTTATGTGCTACCGTGGCGGAAGAATAACCGACAAGATGAATTTCTTCATCGGTGACGAATATGACCCCGGTCAGATGCGTTCGGATTTTCTGGTCGAATACTACAGTGCAAGGACAGATGCGATTCCGAAACAGATCTATATAGACAAGGAAATGGAGGACAGTGCGATCCTCGAAGAATACTTCTCCGCTCTTTGCGGACATAAGGTTACTGTCACGGTGGCTCAGCGGGGCGAAGGATTGTCAAGGGTGCTTTTAGCTAAGCAGAACGCCTCTGAGTACCTTTCGATGAAGGTCGGCAGAACGGTAAAGGAAATAAACGCACTGGAGGATCTTGCAAAGCTGCTGGGCTTACCTAAGATACCGACAGTTATCGAAAGCTACGATATATCAAATCTCGGAGAGGACAGCAGGGTCGGCGGTATGATAGTGTACCGCAACGGCAGACCGTATAAGGCAGGCTACAGGAAATTTACAATAAAGAACGTTATAGGTCAGAACGACTATGCGTGTATGCAGGAGGTATTGCAAAGACGCATACAGCGTTATCTTGACGGTGACGAGAGTTTTGCGCCGCTGCCAGACCTTATTCTTCTCGACGGCGGAAAAGGTCATGTACACGCTGTACAGCAGGTGCTTGACAGTATGAATGTTTCAATACCGCTATACGGACTTGTAAAGGACGATAAGCACCGTACAAGAGCGATTGCGGCGCAGGGCGAAGAAATACAGATAAACGCCAACAGGAAGCTGTTTTCGCTGATGACAAACATTCAGGACGAGGTTCACCGCTTCTCGCTTTCATTCCAGCAGCAGACGCATAAGAAAAAGACTTATGAACTGGAACTGACAAAAATCAAAGGCATAGGAGAAGCAAAAGCGCTCGCTCTGATAAAGCATTTCAAGACAAAGCAGGCACTCAAGGACGCATCTCCAGATGAGATTGCATCCGTAGCTAAAGTTAAAGAAGAAAAAGCAATAGAAATATACGATTTTATTAAAGAGAATTTTTGATTGACAAAGGAAAGGAAATAAGATGAGAGTAATCACAGGAACGGCAAGAGGCAGAAAGCTGATTGCACCCGAAGGACTTGATGTGCGTCCCACAAAGGACAGTGTAAAAGAGGCGATATTCAGCGCTATACAGTTTGAAACAGAAGGAAGCGTTGTGCTTGATTTATTTTCAGGCTCCGGTCAGCTTGGAATAGAGGCTGTAAGCAGGGGCGCTAAAAAAGCGTATCTTGTGGACAGCAGTCAGAATTCGATAAAATTCATAAAGCAGAATGTAGCCCACGTCGGCTTTGAAAGTCAGTGCGAGATTGTCAATATGCCGAACTCCGCATTCTTAAGAACCACAGGAGAGAAATTCGACATTGCCCTGCTCGACCCGCCGTATGAGAAAAGCCTTATACAGCGTTCTCTGCCGGCTCTTACCGAAAAAATGAAGGATACGGGCGTAATAATATGCGAGCATGAACCGGGCTGCAGATTACCCGAAGAAATAAACGGATTTGTCATTACAAAATCAAAAAAATACGGCAAAACCGCACTTACATTCTACAGAAAACCACAGACGGAAGACGAGGAATAAAATATGAAAACAGCTATATATCCCGGTAGCTTTGACCCTGTAACATACGGTCATCTTGAGATTATTTCAAGAGCGTCAAAGCTGTTTGATAAAGTAATCGTGCTTGTATCGGTAAATCCGCTCAAGCCGTGCAGTTTTACAATAGATGAAAGAAAACAGTTCCTGCGTGAAAGCGTTGTAGCGGAAGGCATAGGAAATGTTGAAGTCGACAGCAATGAAGGGCTTCTCATAGACTATTTCAACGAGCATAACGCAGACGTTATCGTAAAGGGGCTTCGTGCTATTTCTGACTTCGAATATGAATTCCAGATGGCACAGGCCAACAGAAAGCTGTGCTACAAAGCCGAAACGATATTCCTGACTTCAAAAAGCGAATATACCTATCTGTCATCCAGTATGGTAAAGCAGATAGCGATGTTCGGCGGAGATATAAGCGATTTCGTTCCGGAGTGCATACTCGACAGAATAAACGAAAGGCTGAAAAGATACTGACGAATTATATTTCGTAAAAATAAATCAGATGTTTGAAAGGATGGTATTAAAATGAGCATTGAAGAAATTCTTGAGGCAATGGACATTGAACTTGACAAATCAAAGAACGTTCCCCTGACAAGAGGTAAATCCCTTATTGATGTTGAGCAGTTCAGAGATCTTATCGGACAGGTAAGGCTGAACCTTCCCGGCGAAATAAAACAGGCACAGGCGCTTGTAAACGACCGCAGAGTGATTATTAACGATGCTAAGGCAGAAGCCGAAAGCATAATCAGAAAAGCCGAAGAAAAAGCGAAAGCTATGGTATCCGAGGAAGTTATCACAAAGCAGGCGCAGAACAGGGCTCACGAGATACTCACCTCGGCGCAGACAAAGTCCAAAGAGATTAAAAGTGCGACCAACAAATATGTTGAAAGTATGCTCAGCAGGGTTGACGAGCTTCTCACCTCGAACCTTACCGATGTAAGAAAGACAAGAGCGTCGCTTAAAGACAGCAAAAACTGACAGAGGCGTATATTGAGCTACAAAACGATAAGAAACCGCACTGAAGCGTCTTTTACCGAGAAAAAATCAGAATTTATCGGATACATTTCGCCTGCCGGAACAGAGGAAGAAGCGATAGGCTTCATAAACGAAATAAGAGCGATGCACAGAAAAGCCACCCACAACTGCTATGCCTATATTCTTCGCAACAACAATACAGGCAGGCACAGCGATGACGGCGAGCCGGGCGGTACTGCGGGTATGCCCATTTATGACGTTCTTTCCAAAAACGGCATAACAGATGTCGTATGCGTTGTGACCCGTTATTTCGGAGGGATTCTGCTCGGTACGGGAGGGCTGGTCCACGCTTACTCAAAAGGCGCATCAATGGCCCTTGCAAATGCCGAAATTGTAAATATGGAGGTAGCGGACAGCCTTAAAATAAGCTGCGACTATACTATGTACGGTATAGTCAATTCTGTGTTGCCTGAATTTGAGTCGATTATCCGTGACACAGAATTTACAGACAGCGTATGTATCTATGCCGATGTAAAAACCGAGCTTACAGAAAGTCTTACGGCAAAGCTGACCGACAGGTGCAACGGCAAGGTCAAAATTGAGAAGCTGAAAAGCGGATATGTCGAATTTTAAACAAAAATAAAAAAATAAAGGACTTTTTTCATATTTTAAAGTATATTACTTCGGAAGATGAACAGCCGGACGGTTGCTCATCTTCGATTTGTCGTTGACGGAAAGGTCGTGTGATATTTGGACTCAAATAACGGTAAATTACCACGCACGGTTACCGAAGAAATTGAAGATCTGACGCTTTCGCCCTACGCCTGCAAAAGCACAGCTACGAAGGGCAGAAAGGTATATGAGCCTCCGTGTGATATACGCACGGAATTTCAAAGGGATCGTGACAGAATAATCCACTGCAATTCTTTCAGACGGCTTAAGCACAAGACGCAGGTTTTTCTGATACCGAAATCCGACCACTACCGAACACGTCTTACGCATACCCTTGAGGTATCGCAGATTGCAAGAACGATAGCAAGAGCGTTAAGGCTCAACGAGGATCTTACGGAAGCTATAGCGCTCGGTCACGATCTTGGGCATACTCCCTTCGGGCATGACGGCGAGAGAACGCTGGATCAGCTTGTTCCCGACCATTTCAGGCATTACGAGCAGAGCAAGCGTGTGGTCGAAGTGATCGAAAAGAACGGTCAGGGTCTTAATCTTACAAGCGAAGTGATTGACGGCATCCTGTGCCACACCAACGCTACCGCTAAAACGCTTGAAGGTCAGGTCGTAAAATTCAGCGACAAGATAGCGTACATAAATCACGATATTGAGGATGCGATAAGAGGCGGTGTTCTAAGACAGGAGGATTTGCCGAAAGGACCTATAGAGGTGCTTGGCAAAAGCAAAAGTGAGAGAATAACCACTCTGATTAAATCAATAATCGCAAACAGCACAGATCTTATACAATACGATGAAGTTACAAGACAGGCGCATGACGAGCTGCGGAAATTCATGTTCGACAAGGTTTATTTCGCACCGAGTACGAATGCCGAAAAAGGCAAGGCCTGCCACATAGTTGAATATCTGTATAAGTATTTCATCGGTTCTCCCGAGAAAATGCCCGAGCTTTATGTCGGCTTCGCAAAAGAATACGGGCTTGAACGTGCGGTATGCGACTTCATAAGCGGAATGACGGACGACTTTGCGGTTGACTACTTCAAGGAGCTTTGCATTCCGAAAAGCTGGTCTTATTAACAGTTTTCAAAGAAAGGAAGAACGATGCGTTTATCGGAAGACTTTCTTTTAAATATCAAAGAAAGCAATGATATATATGATGTAATTTCATCGTATGTACCACTGAAAAAGTCAGGTACGGATTATGTCTGCAACTGCCCTTTCCACTCGGAAAAAACACCGTCCTGTCATATATATATGGCCACGCAGAGCTTTTTCTGCTTCGGCTGCGGAGCGGCAGGCGATGTTATAAATTTCATACGGCTCTATGAGCATCTCGACTATATGGAAAGTGTGAAATTTTTAGCTCAGCGTGCAGGTATAGCTATGCCTGACGAGGAAGGCGACAACGGCATAAAAAGGCGTACAAGGGCTTATGAAATGAACCGTGAGGCAGGTAGGTTCTTTCATAAATATCTGTACTCCCCTGCCGGCAAGGAAGGCCTTGATTACTTATATGCCAGAGGTCTAACAGACCACACGATAAGAACATACGGTCTTGGCTATGCTCCCGATACATGGGATTCGCTGAAAAAACATATGAATTTGCTCGGATACAGCGATTCCGAGATGGAAGAAGCGTCACTGCTTTCAAAATCATCAAAAAGCGGTAATTACTTTGACTTTTTCAAGTACAGGGTAATGTTCCCGTTTATTGATGTCAGAGGCAATATAGTCGGTTTTTCCGGCCGTGTCATCGGTGGCGACGATAACAGAAAGTACCTTAATACAAAGGCGACTGCGGTATATAATAAAAGTACATTCCTGTACAGCCTTAACCACGCAAAAAATGCGGGCGAGAGCGTTCTGATAATGTGCGAGGGAAACCTTGACGTCATTTCAATGTATCAGGCGGGCTTTAAAAACGCCGTAGCGACCTGCGGTACAGCCATAACGGATTCTCACGCAAGGAACATTGCGAATCTCGGCTTCAGGAAGGTCATTCTTGCGTATGACAGCGATGCCGCTGGGCAGAAAGCTACCGCAAGAGCGATGAATATTCTTGACAAGGTAGGAATTTCCGCAAATGTGCTGACAATGCAGGGTGCAAAAGACCCCGACGAATATATCAAAAAGTTCGGCAAAGAGGCGTTTCAGCTTCTGATTAACGGCAGTCAATCGGGAATGGATTACGAGCTTAAAAAAATTCGCTCAGAGATTGACCTTTCCGCACCCGGCGGAAAATCGGAATATCTTAAAAAAGCTGTTGACTTTATAGCAAATATAAACAGCCCCATCGACCGTGCCGTGTACATTTCGACTATAGCACAGGAATGCGATGTAAACCGTGCAAATGTAGACATAGCCGTAAATCAGATTATCGCAAAGAGAAACAAGACACGGGAAAAGGATAATCGCCGTGCGATACTTAACGGCTCGGTAAACAGAGATAAGATTAATCCGGAAGCGTCACGCTATCCTGCTGAAACACAGGCGGAACGGGGTATCATAGCATATCTGTTCCACTCGCCCGACGCTCTGAAAAAAATAACCGATAAAATAAGCTCCGATGATTTTGTTACGGAGTTCAACAAACGGCTGTTTATCGATCTCACGGCAATGATCTCCTGCGGACTTTCAAATGACGTTTCAATGCTTGCCGATAGATATTCTGCGGAGGAAGTTGCGTCAATATACAAGCTGATACACGAAAACAATAATTTGCCATTCAGCGTTGAACGGCTGAACGATTATCTGAATGTGCTGATAAAATACAGAGATAAGAAGCAATCAAAAAGTGTTGCGGATATGTCGGAGGATGAACTAAGGCAATTCGCAGACAAAATAAAAAACAATAAATCATGACCGGAAGGTTTTGAAAGGAACGATAAATATGGCAGACAGCAAAATAAACGAACTCATTAATCACGGTAAGCAGAACGGTAAGCTCACAACGAAGGAGATAACCGATGTGCTTGAGGAGCTTGACTTTGATGCCGATGAAATCAACAAGCTCTATGACGATTTTGAAAGCAGCAATATTGAGATCGTCGATGACTTCTCTGCGGATGAAGACCTTGACAGTGCGCTTGACTTTACCGACAGCGACGATTTCGAGTCTTCTCTTTCATCTGAAGGCATCGCTATAGACGACCCTGTTAAAATCTATCTCAAGGAGATAGGCAGAGTGCCTCTGCTGACAGCGGAAGAAGAAATTGAGCTTGCCACCCGTATGGCACAGGGCGACAAGTATGCAAGAAAGCGTCTGAGCGAAGCAAACCTGCGACTTGTTGTAAGCATCGCAAAAAGATATGTCGGCAGAGGTATGCAGTTCCTCGATCTTATCCAGGAGGGTAATCTCGGACTTATCAAGGCAGTTGAAAAGTTTGATTATACAAAGGGATACAAGTTCTCGACCTACGCTACATGGTGGATAAGACAGGCAATCACACGTTCTATTGCGGACCAGGCAAGAACTATCAGAATCCCCGTTCATATGGTTGAGACCATAACAAAGGTAAAGAAGGTTTCAAGCCAGCTCCTGCACGAAAACGGTCACGAGCCTACACCTCAGGAAATTGCGGACAGACTCGGAATCACGGTTGACAGAGTAAGAGAAATACTCAGAATATCTCAGGATCCCGTTTCCCTTGAAACCCCTATCGGTGAAGAAGAAGACAGCCACTTAGGCGACTTTATTCCCGATGAGGACGCACCCGCACCCGCAGAAGCGGCATCAAGAACGCTTCTCAAGGAACAGCTTAGCGAAATTCTCGGTACGCTTACTCCCCGTGAAGAAAAGGTTCTTCGTCTGAGATTCGGTCTTGAAGACGGCAGACCGAGAACTCTTGAAGAAGTAGGTAAAGAATTTGACGTTACAAGAGAACGTATCAGACAGATAGAAGCAAAGGCTTTAAGAAAGCTGAGACACCCTTCGAGAAGCAAGAAGCTGAAGGATTTTCTGGACTGATAAGGAGTAAGAAATGCACATTACTCTGGAAACCGACTATGCTATCAGGATAGTTGATTTTATGGTAAAGAATGACGGCAGATTCGATGCAAAAGCGATTTCCGAAAAGACCTATGTGCCGCAGACATTTGCTATGAAGATTCTTCGAAAGCTGGGAAATGCCGGTATAGTAAACTCGTACAAAGGCACTAAGGGCGGATATGAGCTTGGCAGGTCGCCGTCTGAATTATCGCTGTATGACGTGGTCGAGGCGGTAGAGGGTACATATATGTTCAGCCGTTGCCTTGACGGGCATTATAACTGCAATCGTGCCGAAAACGGTCTTCCTTGCAATTATCGCATAGCGTTTGCCAGAATTTCCGATATAGTATGTGACGAGCTTAAAAAACTCACTTTTGATGATTTTACCGGAAAGGCTTGACAAGGCAAAATTGATATGCTATAATATATAGCGTTAAGTTTTGGAGTAACTGCCGAGAAGGAGAACAGTATGACGTATAAAGAGAGCTTTATTAAATTCATGGTTGACAGCGGAGTTCTTACATTCGGCGAGTTCACACTCAAGAGTGGCAGAAAAGCTCCTTACTTCATAAACACAGGCAACTACAAGACCGGCGCACAGCTTGCAAAGCTCGGTGAGTTCTATGCAGAGTGCATCCACGACAACGGCATTGAAGCCGATGTACTGTTCGGACCTGCCTACAAGGGCATTCCCCTTTCAGTAAGTGCTTGTGTGGCACTGTTCAACAAGTTCGGCGTTGATGCAAGTTACTGCTTTGACAGAAAAGAGGTCAAGGATCACGGCGAAGGCGGTATGTTTGTAGGAAAGCAGCTTGCCGACGGCGATAAGGTAGTTATCATAGAAGATGTAATGACATCGGGCAAGGCTTTAAGAGAAGTTTTTCCCAAGCTCAAGGGTGCGGCTGATGTAAATATAACGGCAATGGTAATAACAGTTGACCGTATGGAAAAAGCACTTGACAGCGATTTAAGCGCAGTGCAGTCTGCAGACAAGGATTTCGGCGTAAAGGTTTACTCGATCGTTAATATAAACGACATAATCAGTGCCATTGAAAGCGGCGTTATCGAGGGCAAGCAGTACCTTGACGCTATGAAGCAGTACCGCAGCACTTACGGCGTAGAATATTAATTGAATACTCTTCCCTCTTGAAAAAGAGGGATAACATCGAGGTGTGGCTCAGTTTGGTAGAGCGCTGCGTTCGGGACGCAGAGGTCGCAAGTTCAAATCTTGTCACCTCGACCATATTTCTTTCAAACCGCATTTTTATGCGGTTTGTTTGTTTACTCTACACGATTTTTACACGTTTTATAAAAAAATCCCCCGACAGAGCCCTATCAAGCTCCGCTGCGGGAGCGTCGGGCTTCTTCTCCTCTTCGGGAGTTTTCTTTTCGGGTTCCATTGCTTTTCCTCGCTTTCTTTGATTTTGGGTATAAAAATACCGCTCCAAAAGGGGCGGTAAAATTATTAAGTTTGGTTCTGATTTGCACCGAACTTCACAAAAAACGGCTGTTTTTGCAAAGTTTGTGTTCAAGTCAAGTGCAATCAATTGCACACGGGTATAAGAAAACCGTCCACTGCTGTGGGCGGTTTAAAACTCTTCTTCCTCAAACTTAATATTATTTGCACATTGCTGAATATTTCTGACATCAACTTTTCCCCAAAAATAATCTTTGGGTATTCCATATGGGAAAGCTTTACAGCAAAACTGTCCTTTTTCATTTTTGTCAGTTAAATTTTTGCATGATGTGCAATCTGGTATAACTATAGACATTATCGTTTCCACCTTTCAACATACTCGTTAACTAAGGATTTCACTCTATCATCAACGGTTTCATTGTTTCTGATTCTGACAAAGCCCTCCGCAATGGTTTCAGCACCATCTTCAAGTGCGTCAGAGTACCCTGATACACCAGATATATAAAGGCTTCTCAATTGACGCTCTCTTAATAAGAAATCGTTATACGATTCACAGCTTTGAAAACTCATAAAGTGCGCCATCTCGTGTGCTATTAAATCGTTAATATTTTGAGAAGCAAGAACACCTTTTTTATAATTTCTATTATATATTCGTTCGTTCATCTTGTCAAGATTCATCTCCCAGTTGAATCCTTCGTTAATCAGAAACTTACTTTTAAATTTTCCATTTTCATTTATAGGACAAAATTGAAAAGGCACTTTTCCGTATTCGCGACTAATATCCTCTAATGAAAATTCATCTATTTTTACATCATATTCACGCTGTATTTTTTCTATACTTGATACGATCGCATTCTTTATATCATCTGGTATAGCAACAGTTTTTTCAAAGCCACCCTTTACATAAATATTTTTTGTTACATCAACACCCTCGCTCATAATCTTCTTAGCTTTTGGGCTATCCTGCGTCACTTCCGGTAACTGCGGTGTTGTGTTCTCGGGCAGTTTACTCATAGGCGCTTCTTCCGTTCTCGGTGCTTCCTGCTTCGGCTCACCCTTACCGCTGTAGATCTTCTCTCTTGAATAATCTCTGCGGAGAACATCGTCGTGCTCTTTGATAAACTCTCTGAGCTTGCCTTGTTCCTCTCGGAGCTTACGCTTATACTCCTTGACCTTCTTCTCGTCCTGCGTGCCCTCAACCTTGCGTTTGAGCGCTCTTATCTTGCGCTCCATAGCCCGTTGCTTTTCTTCGAGCTCTCGCTGTTCCCGTATCTTCTCGGCAGGAATCGGCTGAGGTATCTTTGTAAGCCCCTCTATGTACTGCCCCATAGTATGACGGCAGTTAGGGTGGAACAGCCCGCCTCGGATTGCCACAGACAACAGCATAAACCACTTGTCGCAGTAGTTTGACTTGCCGAAGTCGCCGCTTCTCTCGCCGTTCCATACGGTAAACACATCGTCTATGTAAACCTTGCCTTGCCACGGCTCACACGTTTTTGAACAGCCGCCGTACTGCGATATAAGCACAGTGTCATATCCAAGCTCTGCAAAGCGTTTAGCCGCCCCCTGCAACGTACCGCCACTTGCCGTCCTCGCCCTGCTGTAAGTTCCGCTCCCACTCGTCAAAGTCAACATCTGCGCCTATCTCATCGCAAAGTTCCGCAAGCTCTTTATCAAGATCCTCCTCGCTCGGCAGGACAGGGAGCGTTGTAGAACGGCAGAACGGGTGCATAGGCGGAAGATTTACACCTGCCTGTGCGCTGTTACGCTTGAACACCTTACCGTCAAGCTCACGGCATAGATCGCTTGTGCGGCTGTCAAGGCAGGCGGAAAACTCGTATTCATCAATGTCAAGCTCCTTGTAGCCGTACAGCTCCGCCATATTCGCAACGCAGGTAGTTTCCGTCCGTACAAGTCTGCGTGCCTCGAAAGCGCCGACACCGCAGCGGTTCATTATATCGTCCGCCATATGCTGTTCGGACTTTCCTGCCATAATGCCCACAAGCATATCGTGCTTCAGCCCGTCTGCAAGTGCGTTTGTGTTATCCCAGACACGCTGGGAGAACATCTGACCGCTCCAGTTGGTAGACAGAATAGCTTTCACACGGCTTTCGGGAATTAAATCAAAAGCCGCACGGTAATCCGCACCCTTCGTCACATCGAAAACCGTCTGCATATACGCATTCTGAATTATATCGCCCAGATGCTCTGTATCAACGCCTATTTCGGCGTTTGCAAGGCGCCGATGTTGTGGTTTTTTCATCCATAACGATTTTTCTTTTCTGTAAAACAGATAATATAAAAACAGCACCATGAAAGTGCTGTTTAAACGTAATATGAAACCTTATCTCCTTTTTACCATAAGAAAAACACTCTTGAAATGGTGCTTAATCAATAAATTTGACGGATTCAATGTCATCATCTATTAAAAGAATTTCATATCCGTCATTAGTTTGATATCGAATGCCGTCTTCATCTTCACCGTCATCATTTGTAACGATACAATCACCGATGCATCGCCCTTTGTATATTGCCCCATCCTTGCAATACACAATAGATTTACGGTCATCGATTTCTAATTGGACTATATATGGTTTCACTACTTATCACCTCTTTCTTTTGTCGGGAAAATGTTATTAAATCGAACTCTTACTGAATATAAACCGCACCTACATAGTAACTGTTATGAACCGTCACCTTTTTGCCGTCTTTAAAATAGACAGCGATTTGTGAACCATCTATATCTATTAGTATTTCGCTCTTTTTCAAGTCCGGAATGATTTTCTCCAAAGCCTTGCATTGCCTTAAAAAAATATCCGAATCAGGTGCATTGCAAACCCTATAATCAAACATATAACTTACTCCTATCTTGATTTTTCGTTTACGTTTTCTTGCTTTTAGAAGCATTTTTATTGCCGGCGAAAAAATTCGATAAAAAGCTGTGACGAAATGTTTGTGGTTTGCCGCATCTTCTTTTCGGCAGCCGGAAACGTTCTCTAAAATGTGCTAAACGTTGTATTTATCTCTTATGGTTTTAATTCGTTTACGAAAAGCTATGGTTAAATCCATAAGTTCTTTTGCCGATCTGTCATCTCGTCCGTGAAAATCTTTATGCTTAGATTCAATATCGGCGTATTGTGACTGATATTCTTTTTTTAACTTTTCTAATTCTTCATAACAACCTTCAGGGCAGTTCTTAGCGTTTTTATGCAATTCCGAATTTTTCACAGGATCTTTTAATTCTTCCATGTTGTTCATCTCCTAACGGCATGAATTACGGATTGTGAAACAGAATATCATCAATTTCAAGCCTTGCTTTCTTGCAATAGCGGCAACTTCTTTGCTTGAATCCGGGTTGTTAGCGTTATTATTACGAAGTATAGCCATTTCAAACTGTTTTTTCATGGCATCTGTCATCATCTTAGACTGATTACCGGTAAACTCCTGATTGCCGATTTTATAAACTTCATCGCCTTGCTTTCTTGCAATAGCTGCAACTTCTTCGCTTGAATCCGAGTTGTTAACGTTATTATTACGAAGTATAGCCATTTCAAACTGTTTTTTCATGGCATCTGTCATCATCTTAGACTGATTACCGGTAAACTCCCTACCGCATATTGAATATACCTCATTGCCTTTTTTCACAGCATCTGCGCTTTCTGCCTTTTCGATAATGTCAGTCTTTACATACGTAGGAGTCTCTTCTTTTTCCTGTATCGTTTTTTTCGTCACGGCAGTTTTTACGTTTACCGTATCGGTTGCTTTTACAGCTTTGCTTTCTTTTGTTTTGCTCTCCTTAACAGGAAGTTCACTGAAAACGGGGCAATTTTTGCTCTTTATTGTGTCGTTGATACAGGAAATGAGAGAGTCATGGCTGTTATTTATACTATATTTGATGGATGTCAATTCTTTCAGCATATCGGCAAATCTCTGGGATAATAATTTTTCATTCAGCTTATTATTCTGTATAGATTTTTTTAGCTTTAAATAACCTGCCGTGGCATTTAACGTTTCTTTACTTGGAGATCCGCCTTTTTTTCCAACTCCAGGTTTATGTCTAATTGCTTTGCTATATCTTCAAATGCTCCCCTTGTATTATTAGAAATTCTTAAATCCTTTTCACGATCACCTGCTTTGGGATTATTATTATATAAATGGGTAATATAGGTATATCTTCTTGAACGGCGGTAAGCACTTCAAGAAAACAAGCGTAACTGCAAACATACTCATTGCTGACAAATATTAATACAGCCTGGCTCGCTGCCAAATTTTCCTGCATCTGATTAACCCATTCATCGTTTTTGTAGTCAAATGCTTTATCCGCATATACTCGCAGTCCGTATTTTTTCTGCATAGGAATAACTACATCACGGAAAACAGTTTTTTATTTTTACTGCAATAGCTTATAAACACAAATCCTTCATTTTCGTTTTTGTATAAGTCATCTGCTGTAGTAATTTCCAGTTCATCCATATAGCTTTCATCGTAAGCTTTTACTTTATTTTCACTCATTGTTTCCGTTCTTCTTTAAATCCAGTCTGTATACTCTTATGCCATCATCTCTGGCGAGTACTTTAAGAAAATTGTTTATAGGTCTTTTGTCTTTTTTTCTGTCCGTGTCGTCAAGACCCTCGTGATAATGTCGGATTGCGTTCTCTTGAGAATATCCCTCTGACGTATCAATCATATCCTTGTGGATACGCATCCTTTCTCTTGCAACCGCCTTGTCGTCAGCAATATCATAATCTTTTCCGGCAATCCAGCCCATTGCGTAATGATCAAAGCACCATCTGTCATGCTCCAGTTCACCGATTCTGTCAAGTGCATTGTCTGTATTCTTATCATCATCGGTTATCTCGTTTACTACCTCAAAATCCGGTTGTTTGTCCGAATAGAAGCAATTTATTTCATGAAGATAGCGAGCATACTTCTTTGCCCTTCCGATATGAGTCATTTTATACTCAAGAGAAAGTTCGTTGAATTTCTGCTCCATTTCCTCGTCGCTTATCTCCGGGTGATTCATCTGATGAACTTTATAAGCCATAGTATAAAGGTGCAGGAAATTGCTTGAGGAAAGATAAGTTCTTCTGTATCGGTTGTCTGTTTCAGCCACCATACTGACGGAGAGTTCTGTTTTTGCCGCCCCACTGCCGAAGCTGTTGTCGCCGTTGATGCTTACTATACTTTCTATATCTTTAAGAAATTCGTTGTCACCTGCAATTTTACTGTACGTTCCTTTAACTCCGGCATATTCTTCTTTAAGTGAAAGATTGCCGTTTTCGTCTTTGTTGAAATATTTGGAATCGAATACATACACAGCGTCCATCTTGTCGCCTTTGAATGAAATGCGGCAATTCATCGGGTGTATCTGACCCCTAGAATTTTTACCGTATGAAGTTCTGTCCCAGCACTGTATCTCATCACAGAGCATAAGCAGAAAGGCGAGAGGGCTTATATCAACCGTAAAGCGATGAGCATTGTTATACGGTGATTTGTAATTGGTTACCGAGAATTTGTAAAAACTGTTATGAAGAAGAATAGCGGTTATTGCGTTAGTGTACATCATGTTGATTTTGTCGAGATCAACCGTTTTCAGCAGATTTACCGTCAGCATTACCGCACTGAAAAAAGCATGGTCTATAAAACCGTTGCACTTTGACGGGTCGTTTCTTTCAGAAAGTACGTTTTCAAGATAATCCCTGTATTTCTTTCCGGGATTTTTCTCAAGATAAGCCTTATACATTTTTGAATCTTCATACCGTGTGCCAAGACACTGTTCAAGAGCATCCGCAAGATAAATATACAGATCGTCGCCGACGTTTTCGTTATATCCGGCAGGAAGCATTTTTTTAAGCTTTGCCTCAGCCTCTTGCTGTTGCCGCTTTAATGTGTTCATTTTATCGGGATAGCTTTCAACGATTCTTTTGTAATTGTTTATATCCTTTTCTTTAATGCCGCTGTCATTTTCGGATAACCGCTTCTTTGCTTCTTCAAGCTCTTTTTCCATTTTCGGAATGTGATATGTAGCCTCACTGACAAGGTAATTGTTCATATTGTACATTACAAACGGAACATAGTTTATATTGTTTTTGAAATAGCTTTTTACCTGTTCAAACGAAAGTTCAAACGGATAACCGATATCATGAAATAAAGCTGAAATACCCCAGTATTTAAGAAAATGCGCCGCAAGATCCTCATCGCTTTCTGTCAGATTATCAAGCGGCAAAAGGTCTTTGTATTGCTTTTTGTATTCTTCACGGTAGCTTTCGCTTGAATCATAATATGCCAGACCGATTAAAAATACATATACGGAGTGTGAGTAATGATCCCTGTGCTTCATAAGAAGTGAACTTGCATTTGTTTCAAATTCGGACAGCATTTCGATCATTTCCCTAGTGCTGCCGTAAGAGCTTATAAACATTTCAAGAAATATGTAATAGATATCGAAAGCATCTTTGGCAACTCCCGACTCGAGAAAACGATGTATTGCGACTTCAAGACATCTCCTGTCAATATCCATTTCCATATTGTAAGGGATCTGATTAGGTTTAAGACTTTTTCCGTCAGAATCCTTTAAGTTTATATGTCTGTCGTCTTTCTTGAAACGAAGACCTACACAGCGGTTCCTAATAAAGTTTACAGCATGCGCCTCAAGCTCAGAACGCTTACAAAATATTTCTCTTTTTCCTCTTGCGTTTTTCTCCCAAAAACGTTGATTTTTAAATTCAAACATACCCGCACTTGTGGGATAAGGTCTTTCCATGCCGTAAGTTTTCATATTGATTTTGCCCATTTCTTCAATGGCGGTATAAGCTGTTTTGTTCTGCATTTTTATTTTCCTTTTCTATTAAATATTACACCCGTTACAAGCCATATCGTTATAGCTGCAATAATTCCCTCAATTGCCAGTACAAGTGTTCCTCCGTAGGACAAAAAGCTCAGGTGGGTTACATCGTCCGCTGTGATAAGATGCCCCGTAACCGATAGCTCCATTGCTATCAGTGACAATGCAAGACCCCATTTGTTAAAGGCGTTGCCCTGTGCTGTGCTGACAAGCTCATAAAGCGAATTTATCTGTCCTGTGATATCAGCGTATTCCGCTTGTATGTTCAGTTTTTCACGGATACTGTCATATATGAACCTGCCCTCGCTTTTGACGGTTACTTCGCTCAGTGCATACTGATTTTGGAATGTTACAAACTGTTTCTGTAGGCGCATGACGCTGTTGACCTTGTTCATAGTTATCTTTTTGCCGGATGATCCCAGTGTGTCCGTCCATTTGTTTATTCTGGTTGAAAATTTCGCCAGCGACATACGCTGGGCAATGCCCAGAATAATAATTTTTGTATATATTTTGTCAAAATACTCAACGTCGTAATCGGGCTTTCCGATAAGCTTGATATATGCCTGATCGGATATTGCTGTCAGTTTTGGGTTTCCGGTCGTGAACTCATCAAGATAAAGGCACCCATACAGCTTTTCTTTTACTGTTCTGATGTTTTTGTTATGATATCCTTCGTCGGTTTCCACATACAGAAGTTCGGCAAGTTCTGCTTCCGATTCCCTATCGAATGAGCCGTCATTCGTTTCGTATGAATTAATAAGGCTGTCGGCAAACGTTTTGTCGTATATCAGACAGCAATCATACATTTTTTCATCAACAATTGTGCGTATCTGGATTTCATTTTCCTTATCGGTGTATTTAGCTCTGAAAACTCGCCCGGACCCATTTTTATTCAGCAAGCAACGGAGAACTTTAGAAACGTAACAGAATGATACTTTCTCATTCCTATAAGAACAAAAGTCATCTCGTTCATTTATATGCGGTCCTTTAAGCTCAAGCAGATCAGCACACTTTGAAAAACCGCTGTTTCCCGGCCAGAACGGCATCGCAATGCGCCGTCCGTATTCGTTGATTTCTTTGACCGCTTTCAGATTACGGTGCTGTCTGTTCCTGCATTTTATTTCTATTATTGCAATGCCGGTGCTGAAAATATGAAGAAGTATATTGCTGATATCAAGTGTATATTTGTTGCAACCTTTTGTTATAATATACTGCGTTCCTGACACAATGTCGTTTTTCACTCTGAAATTGTGAACCAGACCGCTTTCATCGGGGAAAATCAGATTTCTTGCTGCCTCATTGAAGAAATGAAACTCGTTATATTCTGTAGGGTTCATATCTCCGAGAAAAACTGCTCGTGAAAAATTACTGGACTGTATAGCCGTATCTGCCACAGTCCATATATTTTCTGCATTTTCATTCCTGAATACCGTTAACATATTAACGCTGTCATCTTCCCACGCAAACGGAAATAGGAAAGTATGATAGCTGTAAATATCATCCAAGTATAATGCCCCCCAACAAGTATTTATCTGATGCTCAACAAAACAACCGATATAAATTTTAATATGATACAATAAATGACATAATTTGATTTTAGCATACTGCATAGCGAAAGTCAAGTAAAGCCGAATATTTTATACATATTTCAACATATTTTAACTTGAAATAAACGTTCCCAAAACCTTTGTCCCTTATCAATACGATTCTCGAATCCCTTGACATGCTATAATAAGCAGCAACAGCTTCCTCAAAAGTGATATAATAAGCGTAGCATTTCAATCCACGCCCTCGTGAAGAGGGCGACAACACAGCACTTTTGCAAGCAAGGTCTTTAAAACGATTTCAATCCACGCCCTCGTGAAGAGGGCGACTGCGATAATCGCATTTTTAATTTTTTCATATTCAATTTCAATCCACGCCCTCGTGAAGAGGGCGACCTCGTTTCATTGTCTATATTATACCGTACTTTTGTATTTCAATCCACGCCCTCGTGAAGAGGGCGACAAGGTTGCAATACTATATTTGACAAATATAATGAATTTCAATCCACGCCCTCGTGAAGAGGGCGACGTTTTCACTGCCCCTTGATGGAATAACCAAATGCTATTTCAATCCACGCCCTCGTGAAGAGTGCGACTAATATGCAACTCGAGCAACTTCGCCATCAAGGGATTTCAATCCACGCCCTCGTGAAGAGGGCGACTCCACCTCGTCACTCTCACGCAAAGTAAGAGTAACATTTCAATCCACGCCCTCGTGAAGAGGGCGACCGTCAGTACGAGCCAGTGTTTCGGGTGTTATATATTTCAATCCACGCCCTCGTGAAGAGGGCGACACTAGTGCAACTTGTGATATAATTATAATCACAGGATTTCAATCCACGCCCTCGTGAAGAGGGCGACGGCGTTTATTAGTATCTTTACTATCAGGCTCAACATTTCAATCCACGCCCTCGTGAAGAGGGCGACCTTTTTGCTGCATGAATATGAACACAATGGCAAGGATTTCAATCCACGCCCTCGTGAAGAGGGCGACTTTGTTACTGGTCTTATAGTCGCTTTTGGCGGCAGTATTTCAATCCACGCCCTCGTGAAGAGGGCGACGGAACAAACAGCTTATCGTCTGCAAATGTTTCTATTTCAATCCACGCCCTCGTGAAGAGGGCGACCTGATGTTGCTGTGCCTGTGCCATCTCCTGTTCCTATTTCAATCCACGCCCTCGTGAAGAGGGCGACGATAGAGGCTAATCACACAGAAGCCGACATCAAGATTTCAATCCACGCCCTCGTGAAGAGGGCGACGCATTGTGCTTTTGATTTCTAAGAGGTGATTTTATATTTCAATCCACGCCCTCGTGAAGAGGGCGACCTGTAATTATCCATTTCGTTGTTAATCCTTTCGTATTTCAATCCACGCCCTCGTGAAGAGGGCGACTCGTCCTGCGGTCTTTTTGCGTGTCCATAGTGTCATTTCAATCCACGCCCTCGTGAAGAGGGCGACCGCTTTCAAGCTCTGTGCTAAAATCGCCGTTCAAATTTCAATCCACGCCCTCGTGAAGAGGGCGACGGAGTTATCGTCTTGTATCCTGCGCCGTCAGACTATTTCAATCCACGCCCTCGTGAAGAGGGCGACGGCTGTCAAGCTTCTCTTTTCGCCACGGCTTACCATTTCAATCCACGCCCTCGTGAAGAGGGCGACATATCACAACTATACGCTTCATGCCCTTTTTCACATTTCAATCCACGCCCTCGTGAAGAGGGCGACTAATGTCATACCAGTAATGACGATGAAGCGCAAATTTCAATCCACGCCCTCGTGAAGAGGGCGACCTTTGCCTTGCTCGATAACTTCTTAGCTAACTTATTTCAATCCACGCCCTCGTGAAGAGGGCGACAGATCAGAGAACTGCAAAAAGAAAATCAGCTGCTATTTCAATCCACGCCCTCGTGAAGAGGGCGACATCACAGGGAAAGAAAAAATCCCTAAAATAAATACATTTCAATCCACGCCCTCGTGAAGAGGGCGACGAAAGGTAGTTATGTTTAAAGAAACATTCATTATATTTCAATCCACGCCCTCGTGAAGAGGGCGACCAATCTTTTCAATCAGCTTTTCGACCGGGAGCTTATTTCAATCCACGCCCTCGTGAAGAGGGCGACCAGAAATGTCTTGACATAGGTCATAAAGTAGTTTTTATTTCAATCCACGCCCTCGTGAAGAGGGCGACCCCAAAGCAGAAAATCGTTGGTATAACAGTATAAATTTCAATCCCCGCCCTCGTGAAGAGGGCGACTGCGCTAATGTTTAACAAACTTGCTTGTAACATATTTCAATCCACGCCCTCGTGAAGAGGGCGACAAGATCGGAACATTGTACAGCGTATGAGCGTGGCATTTCAATCCACGCCCTCGTGAAGAGGGCGACCTGCCCTTGCGCTTTGTAAGGCTGTTATCTACCGTATTTCAATCCACGCCCTCGTGAAGAGGGCGACACAACGTAATATTACTTAATATCTGCACTTGTGGATTTCAATCCACGCCCTCGTGAAGAGGGCGACCCGTTCTGCGAGCAAATCTCCCCGACTATAGCGGAATTTCAATCCACGCCCTCGTGAAGAGGGCGACACAACGTGCCGATGACGCACCTGACAAAAGTATTATTTCAATCCACGCCCTCGTGAAGAGGGCGACTATACTGTTATACCAACGATTTTCTGCTTTGGATTATTTCAATCCACGCCCTCGTGAAGAGGGCGACATTCAATCCGCCATTTGTTATTGTTGTTTCAATCGATTTCAATCCACGCCCTCGTGAAGAGGGCGACTTATGCAAACTTTGTAGAGTTTGTAGAGATTTTCTATTTCAATCCACGCCCTCGTGAAGAGGGCGACAAACGCCCGATGAGCCATTGCACCCGTTATTTGTAATTTCAATCCACGCCCTCGTGAAGAGGGCGACAAAAGCAAAAGAACGCAAAGCAATAGCTCTTGCGATTTCAATCCACGCCCTCGTGAAGAGGGCGACAATCGGCTATGCTGAGTACAGACTTGACATAGCAATTTCAATCCACGCCCTCGTGAAGAGGGCGACAACAACGGGATTTTTTAATGTGGTGCTTGCTGAGATTTCAATCCACGCCCTCGTGAAGAGGGCGACCTTCCGAGCGCACCTGCGGTTGCATCGGCGAGTTATTTCAATCCACGCCCTCGTGAAGAGGGCGACTCGTGCGACTATATCGGAGAAC
>OJOP01000214.1_pt1 | contig 41223 bp, 36 predicted proteins | sample 1598161 | NCBI WGS metagenome assembly OJOP01 (sample SAMN01915206, study PRJEB22387) | human gut metagenome | isolation source: stool | host: Homo sapiens | place: USA | reverse complement strand
CCTCGGAAAACCGGCCTCGGAAAACCGGCCTCGTAGCTGCGTTAGCTGCCAAGCCAATTTACTTTGCGGATTTAATTGAGGCATAGTTATCAGGTGCTGCTAAAATTCTTGCGAATTTGTGGAGGGTACATTTATATACGACGGAGCCCTTTGCTTGCCTTTGGGGGTGCAATAGCCCTTTTGCTGGCGGACAAAAATTTTTTGGTATTCATTGATTTTTCTCTTGCAATTAAAACAATTTTCCTGTAGAATACCATGTATAAGCAAGGTTACTTGTGTCAACGAGATTTTTAAGAGGTGATAAGATGACTAATGTAATCAAAAGTAAAGCAACCATTGCTGCAGTTTTAATTAAAGCAGTGCAAGTGAACGGTTACGATTATGAACAGCAAAAAGTGTTGCTGGATAAGCTAGCAATTTGTGCACAGGAAGCGATTGACAAATACGGCGTTGTTTTCTACTTTGCGGATTATTCCGCAATTGCGTGCAACGACTTAACAAAGTCGCTTACCGAATTTTACGGCGCAAACCGTGACTTTGCGGAAATTGCTTTGCGAATACAAAATTTCCGCGGCTGTGCCGCCGATTGCCCTGCTTATTTAAGAAGTGATATTTTGTCCTGGTTACGTGAAAATGACATCGAATAATTAAAAAGGGCTTCACATGTTGCGCCGATTAGGCGCGCCTCTAAATTAAACCGGCGGCAAGCAAGCCGCCTAACTATAACTTTTACTTAAAAGGATATTTGACAATGGAAAAAGAAGAAATTTTGAACGAATTGAACAAAATCGGCGCTACTGATTCCGTACGAGTTGCCTCGGATGATAGCGGAAATCTAACGGCGACTGTTGCCGGTGAAGCAGCGAAAAGTGTATCGGTAAGGGTAATCGACGGCTTTTCTAATCGTAGTTTGTCTTGCCGTTTGATTAAAGATAAGCAAGGCAAGTATGACGTCTTGTTTACTAACTTACCCGACGTGTCGGAAGTTATTGGTCTTAATGATATTTGCCGCGAATTTGTCGATAAGTACTTTCTTTCAAATTATATCCGCAAACTTCTCACTCTGCCTAACTTGGCGAACATAACGGATATATTAACCCCGCAAAACGGCGGCAACGCACAAGCTAACCCCTTGTCCAAGCCGTTCAATGCTTTGGTTAAAGCGCTGGTTGTTAGCCTTAAGGCTAACATGCCGGCTAAGGCTAGCTTAATTAACGAAAAAACTGTGAAGACTTTTTTAGCGGATTTACACACGGCGAACCTTATCTTGGGTAACACCACCGTAAAGGGTAAAACGGTGTCAGTGGCAGACTATATTAGAGCTTTGATCAAGTGGCATTGTGAAAAGCAGTCGCCTAACGCAGTCAACTTTGCACACGGTGTTACTTTTAGTCTTGATGACTATATCAGCTATGCGGTAGCGCTTGCTGCAAAAGCGGTTGACCGCAAAGTTGAAACGTCGATTGACGAAGACGATCTGGACATCTAAGCTTTACAACAAAATTAGAGGGGCAATTGAAGCCCCTCTTTTCTTGTTTCAAGCTACAATCTTTTCACACATTAACTCAATTACATCTAATCATATAAGGAATCGTTAAAAATGACTTCTACCAATGGGCAATTTAATACTTGTGAAGTTTACTATAATATGAATACTTTTGAAAAACCTCGACTTAAAACGCTGACCCAATTTACCCTAGCCGATTTTTCCGCCGTTGCCGCTTATGTTGTAACCGATTATCATACAGTGACATTACTAGAATTGCCACCGGAAAAAACAGCGCTAATTAACTTACTTAATTCAATCGACGCAAGCGAAACAGACAAGGCAATTGACGCCGCCAACAAAATTTGCACCGGCTATTCCGCTGTTTTGCAGCACCTGCCCCGCTTGACTATCATCGATTACATTAAATTGCTTGCAGATTCTGCCACTACTTATGCAGCCGATACTCAATTGAGTGAAAATTGGCAAGCCGCGCCGGCTATTCTATCGAACTTAATTGACAAGCTAACCACCGAAACGGCCAACCGAAGCTTACGAATCAAGCAGTTTGAAGCAGAACAAAGAGCCCGATTGCGTGCACGTACCGAACGCCGGGCTAGCTTAGCAGAAAGAGAATTAATTGAGCGGCGTAAGCAAAGAGCTAAGCAGGTTCAAGCGCAAAAAACTAACTTGAAGATGTTCATTAAAGCGCTGTCGGTTAGCACCGATGAAGCTACTTTTTCCCAAAAGGTGCTGAAGATGGCAGACTTAATTGACTCCGACCTTGACCTATGATTCACTTGCTTCGCGTCGTTCATCATAAATAAGCACTTAATTGCCTGGCAGCTTTACAGCATAAGTTAATTAACTCTCAGATTTGCACTCAATTTAGACAGAAAATTTTTGTCTAGAATGGGTGCAAATTTTGTCTAAATTGGAAGTTAATGAGGGCTGTAAAATCGGTAATTAAGATGTTTTTTGCTTAATGCACTCGGATTTCAACTTACTTTACCAAAAAATAACTTAATTACCGACTGAACGCGCGTTATGATTTTTCCTACGAAGTGGTTTTTCAAGGTTAATTAACACTTTTTTCTTGACATCTGTGCGAGATTAACAGCTCGCTTCGATAAAACTTACTTAGCTTCACTGTGCTTCACTGTGCTTCGCAAGTTAATCGAACCTGTCGGCAATAATAGCCTATCAACTTGTCTTACACAAAGAGCATCTTAGATGCACACAAATAAGGAGGATAATTAAATGCCCATTTCATTAAACGACTTAATTGCTTCGTCCTCGCTGCGTTCGGCTTTAGCCTCACGGCCTACAGCTTCGCCAGTTTCGCCCGCCGCAACTCCAAGTAACAACCCAAGTAACACTCCAAGTAACAGCAGCCTCGGCACCTCACTTGACTCAAGCCAGCAAATTGCGGTGCGCAACATCTGTTCGAGTCAATTAAGCATACTCACAGGCGCCGCCGGCACTGGAAAAACATTCACCTTAAAGGCCGTTTTGCAACAGCTCTTAATTAAGTTCGATGCGTCAAGTATCTTCCTATGTGCGTTTACGGGCAAGGCAGTGCTTAACATCATCAAGTCAATTAAGTCAGACCCTGCCCTAGCACCCTTCATTCCCCAGTGCCTAACTTTACATAAGTGGCTTCAATTTGTACCGGAGTCAATTGAGATACCAGACCCAAGTAAGCCCTGCGGGTACCGCCTAAGCCGCCGATTCGTTCCAACCTTTAATGCAGCCAACAAGCGAATTGACACTAAGGTGCTAATTATCGACGAAGTGTCAATGGTATCCAACGAACTTATGCTTCAAACCCTCGCAGCCCTCGACTTGCACAGCTTGCACAAGTTAATCCTCGTGGGCGACATCAATCAACTTCAGCCAGTCATCGGCAAGACAAGCCTAGCTTACTTCGGGGCGCACTCCGGTTGCTCACTCAATTATCTTACCACTGTGCACCGGCAAGCTGATGGGAATGACATTGTTCAAGCAGCTCACCTCTTCAAATCGGCCAACCTACTTGCTCTGCAACAGGCCATTCAAGCAAAGCAGTTCAAGAACGTCAAGTTCATCAAGGCCGAAAACTACCTTGACCTCTATCGAGTAATCGAGCTAATTAACGAGAAATACCACCTGCACTTCAATGAACAAGAGGACTGCATTATCACCCCAACGAACATTGGAGCTACCGGACAAGAGGTTCTCAATCAGCGGCTCAACAAGTACCTCAACGTAACCAAGCAAGCGGTGCTTTGCGGCGTGGCAATTAAGTTGTTCGGCGTCGGTGACAACGTGATGTTCACGAAGAACAATTACGAAGACGGCTATATCAATGGAACAACGGGCCGCATAATTGAGATGCAACTTAATTCAGACGTGGTGGCTCTTGGCGGCACAAGTGAAACAGCATCACAGCAGCAAGATACTTTGCGGGGCGAAGCGCAGCTGAGCACCGGCGAGCTAAACCCTGATGAACTTGACAACTTAATTGAGCAGTCAGCTAAACAGACTGTACAGCCAGATGATTCGCAAAACGAATCCGATGAAGGCTTCTTCTCAAAGAAAGCAAGTCATACGCTGACTATAGAGTTCATTGACATCTATGGTACTTTGCGGCAAATCAGTCTAAGCAGCATCGGAGAGATAAGTAACTTGCTCCTGGCAAACGCCATTACCTGCTACAAGGCACAGGGCTCAACGTACAAGCGTTGTATCATCAACTTACTTGACTGGAAAAATGGCAACTCAATTAACAACGAGTATGCCTACACTGCGCTGACTAGGGCTTCAGAATTCGCTTGGGTAATCTACAACAAGAGTGGCTTAGCCAAGCTCAAAAACCGTCAGCTGGCCGGCTCTTCGGATAAGGAGAAAATTGAGAATCTTATCTCAAGTAACAGCGACAGCGAAACCGCCGCTTACATTGAGGACTTTCTCAGCAAGTGGCTTAATGGCACGCCTGTGGCTTAGCCACAACAACAGAAACAGCAACAACCGAAACAACTGTAATAGTAACTCAACTAACAACTTTATGCCGTAAGGCATAATGGAAGGACATTGAAATGAACAACACAATCAGCACTCCATGCACAAAGCACACTCAGAAAGTACTCCACGTTGAATCCGAAGCCGAACTTTCGAAGTTAATTAAGTCGGACTCTCAATTAGCGCAGGCAGACGTAATTCGGCTCGTGGAGAAAGCCAACGGGTTCTACGCCGCAATTCCCTTAACAGACTTACTTGAAGCCTCAACGGCAATTAAATTGCAGCAAACCCCAAAGAAGCTCTGTTTCGCTGGAAGAGCCAAGTTAAGCTACATCTTCGAGGCCGCCCAGCTGAAGAACCTTGATCAAGTTCTCGAGTTCCTTAGCTACTCCTTACAGGACATCACAATTAAAGCGATGAACTCAACAGGAACTTCAAACAGCAATAACAGCTACGAAGGTATAATTGTCCTCGGAGAACTCACCGTAGCCGGCGAGCATCAGAACTTTCCATTAACTTCCAGTGCTCTGCGCCGCAAAGTCATAACAGATCAGCTTGACTTCCTCCCTTTCGCTATGTTCAATGTAGCTCGTCGCAACCCACTTGACGGCTCTTACAAGAACTTAATTAAATGGAATTCAGGAATGAGCTTCGAGCAGCAAGCAGTAAGCCCGCTTGGGACTCTGGACTTAATTATGTTGGAATACAACGAAACCACACTAAGAACTGTTTTGCGCCAAAGGCACTGGGAGGGCTTTGTCTTTTATGACTCAAGTAGCTCTTTCATCCCAAGCAAGCGTACAAGTCGGGTCGTCGCCCTGAAGTTCCCTGTGTTCATTTCAGCTCAAGTAACTTCATTCGCCTACAACTACACCACGAGGGGCCGAATCATAACTCAAGTAACTTGTTGCACTGCCGAAACCGTGCTGCCAGACGGGACTACATTGCCTTCAAAGCGTGTAATTCTCGGCTCTGGAATAGACGACTTAATGCGCAGTAAGCTCGAGGCCGGCTTTCGGGTTGAGCTCTTAATTAAGTGTGAACATGTTAATCGAGATGGCAACTTAATTAAACCGGTAATCGCCAGCAAGACCTACCTAGATGAAGCTAAGGCAAGTGGGCAGTAATGCCCACTGCCCAGGTTACGAATAGCGATACTAGCGCATAACAAGTAACTTCAACACAACACCAGTAACAATTCACTCAATTCATAAACGTGGCTTTAGCCACTAGCTACACTGAAAGGACAATTAAGATGACAGCAATAACAAGATATTCCAAGCCGCAAAAACGGTCAAGTCAAGCAACTTCCAAGTCAAGCAAGTTCACCCAGAGGAAAGCCACCTCAAGTGCCGTCAGGCTCGCCGAAGAAGTTAAAGCATACAGGAAAGCCAAGGTGGCCTTTCGCGTTTACGCTTCAATAGGTGATTTCGATAAGGCACTCGATGAACTTATGAAACTCAATGAACGTACCAGCTTCAGCCAGCACCCATGCATAACCGGAGATAGCCCAGATGGCTTTTGCTTTAGCAAGTACCCAGGACGCTGGACTCAAGGAATGCTCAAGCTGATTCCAGTAAAGAAGTTAATTGACTTTCGCTGTGAGCGCTCAGCTGAAATCTGCTTCGGCAACCTTGAGATAATTGACGCATACCTGAAGCAACAGCGCCACAAAGTTGTTTACAACTTAATTGCCTCGAAGAAACTCAAGGTAAACCGAAAGCAGCTTAGCAGCTACATTCACGAGTGCCTCGCACGACAACCTTATGTTTACCCCATTTACTTCTTTCCTGATTGGAAAATTAAAGTTAATTGGGTTGAGCAGAAGTTAATTAGTTATGACGAAGCCACAGGCGAAGCCGCAGGCGGAGGTGCCAATGCCAATTAAGTTAAAAGAAGTTAAGCGACATACCAAGTTAATTGAGCGTCGCCAAGAGCAGCCCTTTAAGATAGTTATAACATTCAGCCGCAATGGACTTATAACGCGGCAGGAACTTCATTCAGTCAAAGATTTTGTTTACTTATACTTTGACTTGTTGTATAATAACAACGGAATAATCAACCTTTATATAGAGGAAACAGATAAAGATGATTAGCTTAAACGAATTACTTAACACACTGCCAGCTGGCGGCCCTGCTGCGCAAGTGCCTAACACATCATTAAATGCCGAAAGCAAAGCAGAAGAGCCGAAGGCTCCGAAGGAAGAAGTCAATTTATTAAATGCTCCAATAGGTGCCGTCCAATCAGCTCAAGTGTGGTCAACTGACCTCACAGCGCTGGCCAATTTCGAGGACTCGATTGACTATATGGACCGCATTGAGGCGATGCCGCCACTGGCTGACTTAATTGACCTGTACTCCAAAGAAGCAGCCGACGCAGCTCTGCAATTAAACAGCGAACAAAGCGAGCTCCTTACCTTAGTTCACAATGAGCTTGGTAAGATAGAAGAGTCGATTGACTTAAAACAAATAGACACTTCAGTAAGTGCCATAATGGAGCGGCTTCAGGAGAATCCCGAGGTGCTTAACTGTGTTCAACCTAAGGATATGCGTATCTTAATTAACGCATTCGACCGCTTGTACGCCACGAAGTCGGCCGTTAGTTCAGCACGTAAAGAAAAAGCGGCCGAAAAACGAAGCAACAAAGCCAAGCAACTTGCATTTTTGGAGGACTTAGACAATGAACTCGACATCTAATCAGCATACAAGCAGCACTCTCAAGCTAAGCGCAGTAGGAGAAAACAACTTAATGGAGTATTGTGGCGCCACACTGATTCCAGTAATTGAGCACCACCTAACAAGTGCTTCAAACTCCGGCGGCGCTAGCCGCTTATATGTCGAAGTTGCTCTAAGCCACTATTATGCCCTTAGCACAATTGAGATGATAAAGCAATATATCAACAAGCATTTAGCCCACTCCGTTGGCTGGCGCATCAAAGCAATAGACTACCGCGAGGCCGCTTTCATACTCTCCATGTTAATTATGCCGGTTGAAGTCAAGCAAGCTTCAAAGGAAGAAACGGCCTTGATTAAGGAAAAGAGTCAATTAGTGGAATACAAGAAAGCCACAGCAGTTGGCTCACATAGTAGCCGCAAGGCTACCTGTTGGAGATGGTGCAACAAGGTAATTAACATCAATGGCTCATTCGCCACTCTGGAACATAAGCTTCTTACAGCACTCAACGAGGCCGATGCCGACGGATTTGTGGCAATTAACTGCACCTGCTTAATTGACCCCGCAATTTGGCCCGAGGCTCCGGAGGCCCAACCCAAGCTAGAGCGTCAATTTAGAACCGAACTTAATCGAGCAGTCAGAAAAACGCCCCTGAAGTATGCGCGCTTACAACTCATTAAGGAGAATCACATAATCAAGTTCTCATTAACTCCAAGAGTTCGTTGGGTTAAGTGCCTAGTTTGCGGCGAATTGAAACCGCAGGAAGAATTCGGGCCGGCTAAGACCATCTGTCTTAATTGTCTTGAAGTAATGGAGGCATCTGAATGAGCAACACAGACGAAAGTAAAAGTAAAGAACCTCTCAGGAATGCCATTTCAATTAGCTACTCTTCCTTAGGCAACTTCGGGAGCTGCCCGATGCGCTTTGTCCTAAGTAAGTGTAGTAACTTCGAAGTGCCACGCCGCAGCTCAGCCGCCTCGCTAATTGGCACCGCTGTCCACGAAGCATTCCAGTTCTACCTCATCACAAGGAACTTAGACGGAGCGGTCAAGGTGCTTATGTTGAAGTACCCAATTAAGTTGAAGAAAGCAATGCAGGGCAATTACCACTTCCTCACAGCCTACCGCATTTTGAAGGAGCTTGTTAATTGGTTCGAGAGCAGCAACTACGACTTACTTTACATCAACGAAAAACCGGCTATTGAGTTCAAGGTTGACACAACATACTTAATTGCGCACCCCAATGAACGCAGAAACGATGTGGCGCCAGCCACTAGAAAAGTTACATTAGATAAAGTCAACTACATTGGGTTCATCGATGCCATCTTCATTGACCGCTCAACCGGTGAAATCGTAGTATGCGACATTAAGACTTCGTCAACTACCAGCTCCGAGGAAGAGGAGTTAAGCAAGTATGCCCTAAGCCCGCAAACTGTTGAATACGTAACCAACATATTGAACTTACTTGGGTTCGACCAGCAGGAATCAACTTCGCTTATCTCAAGCATTAAAGTCCTTTACTTAATCTGTAGGTTCAAAGGAACAGAATGTGCGATTAACCCTCTGTTCCTAAGTAAGACCCCAGAGTGCGTTGACAACTTGATGAACGGGCTGCGGCAAGTTGTAAGGTTAATTGAGTCAAACGGCCTAAGCACAGCGGCCTATTACAAGAGTGGTAATTGTGTCAGCTATGGAACTCGATGCCCGTTTTTCGAGTGGTGTCAATCAGGTGCGGAGTGTCAATTAACACTTCAACAAGCCGAAGACCCGAGGAAAGCCTATAGCACCAAGAAGATATATAAGGTACTTGGAGTATAACAAAGAAGTGGCTTTGCCACAAGGCTAAAGCCACAATAGAGTGATACGTAAGTATCTTGGATTAATTTAACGAACGAAGTGAGTTAAAATGAAATTGAGTGAATATCTTAATAAGAAACCAGTCATAAAAGTCCTTTGCTTTGGCGAGGGCAAGACCGGCAAAACAACTTTTGTTACTGATGTATTCAACCTAATTGATAAAGGTTATCACATCATCTACATTGACTGCGACAAGTCAATGAACATCATCTTCAACCAAGCGGCCAAGTTCAAGCATCTTGATAAAGTCGACTACTTTCAATTAAGGGACGAGCAGCATATCACAATCCTACCATTTGTCAATGCTCTGATAAGTAAGTGCGATTTCTACTACAACCAAGATACTGGAGAAGTGGTCAGCGATGCGCGGCTGCTCAAGAATAGAAGTCAATTTACCTGCATTCACGCAAGCCGCATTGATGAACATACAATAATAATCCTCGACTCGCTTACCAGCTTCGCGGAAAGCATGTTCAACAAGTTAAGGGAGAAGCAGCTGTATGTAATGGGTAGCTTTGACAAGGATAAGCTATACAATGGTCAAGTACAGCAGTACTACGGAGTACTTTCAACGGAGTTCTTTGAGTTCCTTGACAGGCTCAGCAACTTAGCGGCCTCGGTCTTCGTAATTTCACACACTAAGACAGTTGAGCGGAAGAATAAGGCAGGTGAGGTAATTGAGCGAAAAATTTATCCGCTGTCAACTACCATCAACGCATCAGAGGCGCTAAGTAAGTACTTCGATGAATGCTTGTATTTCTACTCAAGGGCCGGCAAGTATTATGTTTCAGCTCAAGCAACTTCAGAAGTTTGCGGCATCGGAGGGAGGCAGCTCGAGCCCAAAATTTACCAGTCGAGTGAATTAACTCCTAGCATAATCCTCCAGAAGTACAACCACAAACTTGACGAAGCACCGATTCACGACATCAAGTTAATTGAGTCTGAAACCCCAGAGCCGGCTTCAAGTTCAGTGATTGCATTAACTTCAAACAAGCTAACTATCTAACATTAAATTAAGGGGCTCCTACGAGCCCCGAATTATGCACTACATTAAGTGCACCTCAAATAACATTAATATTAACATTAACCTATAAGTAAAGAAAGGAATTTACTATGAGCAATGAAATCAATTTCTTGGACGTCAACTCTAATGAAGTTAAGGAAGTATCCACTAACTTTGTGTGGCCGAAAGGTACCTACGCACTCAAATTGGAAGAAGTTAAGCAGGTTGACAATGAAACCAGCAGCAGAATTGTCTTTCACTTCGTGATTGAGGACGCCGCCGATGTTAGCAGCTCAATGGACATCTCCAAGATAATTGGCAAGAAAATGGTTTACAGCCTGCCTATCTTCAACCAGACTCCTGAAGACATTGCAGAAAGTTTGGGTAAAGTAAAATATGCTATCCTGAACTCCGGGGCCAACAAAGATACTCAAGGAACTTTGATGGACTTAATTAACTCTGCAATCGGCCAGGTTACTTGGCACAAGGTTTTCGAGCAGAATGGTAAAGACGGCGTAACCAGAAACCAGATTGACTGGACTGAGTTCAAGCCGAAAGCTTAACAGCTACAAAGCCTTTAAGCATTTCACAAAACAAATCAGGTGGGTGGGCTTTGTCCCACCCACTTAACTTCAACCGTATAATCGGATAAGACAAGATGATTATCTTAAATATCAGCTCACACGATTCAACTAACCGCATGCTGGGACAGATGTTAATTAACTCAGCCGCGAAATTCGGCCTCCCAAAACCAGCTGTCAAAATCTTAACTGGTACTAATCAGGTTACTAAGTTCATTAACAAGGAAGCACTTTTGGGCCTCAAGGAAACCATCTTTATAACAGACGACATTAAGTATGCCAGCAACAGAAAGAAGCCGCACTTCTGCCAAGGGGAAGTTACTTCACTCGAGGCCGAAAACAGCTTCATCATCTACTTGAGTTGTAGGGAGATAAGCAGCTTCTTCAACCCAGCTAGCCGCATTCACTATGAGCACATCTGTGAAAAAGCGGTGTTGCTTAACTATCACTTATTGCCGAAATTTAATTTCACATACAAGCCAATTTACAGCACGGCCGAATTTCGGCTTTTCGTGGAGTGGCTTACAAATAGTTCAGCAAACTGTATGTGGCTAATTGGATGCGACATTGAAACTAGCAACTCACTTATCACCTGCATTTCATACACCATCATCAATTTAGCAAAACCACGCGCACCCTTGAGCTTCTGTGTTGACCTAATTGAATATGCTTCCGGAAACCGCCTCGGCGAATCCAACATTCAGGTGTACCTTGAGAAACTTGTATTACTTAAAATGTTGCACAGCAATACGTCAATTAGGTTCGTTTTCCACAACGGCACCTATGACAATTCGTACTTAATTAAGTACAGCTGCCCAGCTTGGGCTTATAGATGGGACACTCAGTATCTCTTCTACTCAATGCACTCCCTGAGCCGCAAAGCTCTATGGCACGTAAGCAGCTCGGTCAACCCAATGTACAAGTATTGGAAAGAGGAGATTCGAGGAGGAGAGGAAGATGACTTCGATGTTAAGGAAAGCGGAATGCCACATACAGTCGATGGATACAAGCGCTACTTGCGTTACTGCGCCCTAGATTCATTCCAGACGCTAACTAACTTATTTTATATGTTGCAGTTAATTAACTTCCACTACAAGTGGGCACCTCGAAACTACGGCCAGATTCACCGCTTGAACTTAATTTACATGGAAATGCAATTCCACAGCTTCCCTGTCGACCGCGAGCACTTAACCCAGATTATTCAGGGGAAGTCAATTAAAGCCAACAAGGTAAAAGCGCTCTTCGAATATATCTTCGCTGACGCTTTGCCTAACTTCAACATCAATAGCGTAGCAACTAAGCGAAAAATCTTTTATGACTTACTTAAAGCCACTCCAGTAGGCGGGGCATTGAGCACAGACGCTGACACATTAAGTCAGCTGGCCAAGCAGCACCCGTTAATTGAGTGGTGCGCAAACAAGCTCAAGGAATACCAAGAGAACAATAAGGTCGTAAGCGACTTTGGGAAGTTACTTAACATCAGCTCAATCGGCTGCAAGCTTAATGCCACCGGCACAATTACCTCGAGAGCCAATGCTAAGGCAACGGACTTCAATAAAGGCCGCAACTTGCAGAACATCACGGCCGAAATTCGAGAAGCTTTTGTTGCGCCGCAAGGCTACTTAATTGCCGACATCGACTACAGTCAAGCAGATACCTACTTCGTAGCAGCTTCAACGGACGAGAAGATGTTTCAGGTAGTTACTGATGACAGGGACACGCACGCGGTTCACGCAAGTCAGGTATTTGGAATCTCTTACGAAGAGGTGCTAGCACACAAGGGAGATAAGCACAGCGCAAGGAAACTCGTTAAGCCAATTAGCCACGGCGGCAACTACTTCATGACAGCGAGGACTATGTATGCAAGGCTATTAACTGAAATCGGCACCACAGGACTTCAGCAGATGGCCGAGCGGCTCGGTCTGCCGAAGCCCAAATTAACAAAGGACTTCATTAAGTTATGCGAAATCGCGCTTCACAGGTACAGAGCGCAGTACCCAAAGTTACTTCACTGGCACTACACCCTCTACGGCGAGCAAACGGCGAACAAAGGACTCATCTCAACGGCCTTCGGATTCACCACCTGGTTCCCAATTAAGATGGATAAGGAGAAAGTCGATGGAGTCTTACGGCAAATTGCGGCTTACAAAGGGCAGGGTGGAACAGCTGGTTTAATGAACCGCTTCCTAGTGAACACTTACTTCGAGGGCCGCTCTCAGGAATTCGATTCAATGGAGTATCCTGAATATGGTAAGTTAATGAAAGAAGCTTTGAAAGCCGGCGACTTCATACCAGTGGTTCAGGTGCACGACTCCATTGTCTTCTTTATCCGTGAAACACAGCTTCAATTACTTGACATAGTTATGAAGCAGATGATGGCGCCAATTAACTACAATGGCCATCAGTTCCACGTACCTGTTGAATGTGAAGTAGGCCGCTTTTGGTCTAAGCGGCTAATGAGCGCATACAAGTTAGGTGACTTCGAAAATTTCGACCTGAATAAATTACACACTTTAGAAGAAAGGACTTTATAAAATGACAAACATACTGAAAGAAAGATTAGATGATTGTATCAGCACAATACTCAAGTACCCAAATTTATTCGGGGCGGAAATTAACTCATTGAAGTTAATTAGCCAGTATGGCAAAAAGCCGGTCTGGCAAACTCGTGTAATACAAGGAGATATGTTTGAGGCCGTCGAATTAACTTTCGGTATACCCGCAACTTCATACGAAGTAAATCGAATATTCTCAGAAGATGAAGTTCCAAACTTGCTTGACTTCTGCAAACTCCAGCTAGAGTGGACGGAAAAATTCGGCTTGGTCAAGGAAGTTTATAGATTCGCCAGTGCCGACGATATGCTCAAGATGTGCCAGTACATTAGCCAACGAGGCTTAAGTGGCAGCATAAGTTACTGTTCAGGGGAAGATAATCAAACACCAGCGGTCATCTTAATGGACTTCTGTAAATACCCAGAGGAAACAAAAGCTGTCGGCAAAATCACCATACTTTGCCACGACTGGTTAATGGAGCGCGAATATTTGGACGAGGCAATTAAGGAACTTTTAGAAAAGCGCCCTGACTTGACAAATTAAACAAAATGAATTATTATGTAATGGTACCACCAAGCCGGTACATTTGTTTTAACTTAATTAACATAAGAAAGGAAATTAAGATGGCAGAAGAAGTAATTAAGACTGCGGCTCCGATGTGGGCTTCCGACTACGACAGCCTCGTTGAGTTGCTTGAGTCTATCGGTGATGGGACTTATGATAGCCAGACTATCGCCCCTGAGTTGTGCCAGATTCCGCCGCACGTAGCTAAGCTACTGGCTGCTGAGTTGGTAGCGCTTAAACCGGCAGCTGCTTAACTCTTAAAGTTAATGTACGGTGAAGTGTGAGGGCGGCCTTGAGGTTCGCCCTCCATTAAGAAAGGAATATAATCAAGATGCGCATACATAACAAGTTAATTAAGCGCTTCATTGAACTCAATCAACATACAGAAGCTCCTGAGCTTTTCCTTGTATGGAGCTTACTTGGGATAGCATCTGCTTGTGCGGCTCGCGAAGTATCCTTTCAATTAGGTGATACAACAATTTGGCCCAATCAGATGATACTCTTAGTTGGCAACGCCGGAGTCAGAAAGTCAACGGTGATAAATACAATAAGACCGCTAATTCCCAGCTATGTTACTTTAGCCCCTAATGAACTTGAGGCCGGAAGTAACGGCCTGGTTCAATTTATGGCCGGCATCACTAATGTTCAGCAGAAGCGCCTCGAGAAGAAGTTACTTAAGTATGAGCACATAGTACCAGAAGATGAAATAAGCGACTTGTTAAATTCAGACACAAGTAACATAGAATGTAAAGTAAGAAGCAAAAATTTCAGCACTCCATTGATATTAAATAGTGAATTTAGTACATTTGCAGGAACCGGCTCGTTTAAGTTATTCACAACCCTGAGTCACTTATGGGACGGCTCAGATTACAATAGGCAAGGAATAGAAATTAAAGAACCCTTAATTAACATATTATCAGCCATAACTCCAGCAACTCTGGCCAAAATTTTGCCACCCGAGCAAATGGAGCAGGGCTTCGTAAGTAGGTGCATATTTGTATATGGTTCTAAGGAAAAGCAGATTCCACGCCCAAGATTTTTCACGCCGGATAAAATGCCAGAGTTAATTGACGCCTTCAAGAACATTGAGTTTGTATATCACAACACGACATTTGATGAAACACCAGAAGCAGCAGAATTTTTAGATAACCTCTATATGTTAAATAAGCAAGTTAAAGATTTCCGCTTCACGTATTACAACGCGAGGCGGCATATACACTTAATTAAGACGGCGATGTCAATCGCCATCTTATCAAACAGCACTACATTAACAAAAGAAATCTATGAAGATGCCGATGAGATTTTGAGCATAACGGAGGCGCTAATGCCGGAAGCACTCGGCGAATATGGTTTGAGTAAATTGAGCGAGGCTAAGCAGAAGCTGCTTGATTACATCAGGCAGTCAGAGGCCCCAATTACCTATACAGAACTTAGCCGCCTCGCTGCTAAGGATATGCGGGACGCTGACTTCAGTGCCATTTTGCAGGGCTTCGTCAATGAGAAGAAAGTGTTTACTTGGGTTGGCGCCAACAATGTGCGCTTCTACTCGACGGCCAAATCTTCAATGAATCTTCAATGAACTTAGGAAAGGCAATTAACTATGGGAATAGATAAGCGGCGCTTAGTTACAAGCACCATAACTAAACGGATTCAGACTCACTGGCCGGAGCTCAAAATTTCAGGCAGCACAATTTACTTGTACTACTTAATTGAGGGCTGGTCGGACATATTGTATACAGATACCACTGGAAACCAGACCATTGGGTTGGGGCATAAATTAACAACTGAAGACAAATTGCGGCTTGAGAAAGGCTTACGCCTCGACCGAGAGCAGCTCATTTATTGGGCCGCTAATGATATTGTGAAGTCAATTAACTTGGCAGAAACACAGCCCGAGTACAAGAGCAAGGTCATCAGGCCAGTCTTCGGCTACTTGATATTCAACTTGGGGCACTATGGATTTTCGAAGTTCGTTAACTTCCGAGCCGCGGCCCTCAAGTTTCAAGAAATGATGATAGATGTTAATGCACTTAAAATGCTCAATGAACTTGCAGACTCAAAATGGGCCACGCAAGTTCCTCGGGCTTTGCGCATCATCTCGAACTATGTGCTAAGGGGTGAGGTAACAGCTAATTATCTTGATGAAGCGGACTACCGCTTCAAAGGTGAGAAGATTCACCCGAATCTCCGAGCGGCCGCTTTTCGAGAACCAAGTTACTTTAACCTACCAGCTCAACAGGAAGTTAAGTGAGCAAAAAGAAAGGGTGGAATCAATTAAGATTCCACCCTATTTTTGTGCTTAATTTTCTTTATCCTCCTTTCAATTCAATTTACCTTATTTGTGCCGCAAGGCACTAGGCACTAGGCACTAGGCACTAGGCACTAGTCTTCGAGCGGCTCGAACAAGTCCCTGTAAGCTTCATATGAAGAAGCGCTTATTAACTTCTGCAAGTCATTAAACGCCGCAATGCTGTCCTGTGAGCCAAGCAACTCAATTTGCCTATCAACCTTAGTCATAGTAGCAGCATTGTACTGCGCCTGCGCCCAAGGTATGAAGGCGTCAAGTGAGCCACCAGACTTAATGTAGCCCTCGAATGCCTGTGTAATTAAGTCAGTATCAATTTGCACGTTGCCTGACCGCAAGAACCTAAAGCCGGCCTTAAATGCTTTTCGAAGGTCATTAAGTTTTTCTTGGTTAATTGCGTTCCTAGCCCGCATGCGGGATTCGAGGCGCCAATTTTCTGCTTGCTCAATTGAGTTGAAACCAAGTGCAGTAACTAGGCTGTTAATCCGCTGGATATTACCATTGCGGTCAACTGAGTAAGTAAACTCATTCCCGTTTTCATCATACATTTGATTGCCCAATTTAGCAAAAGCTCTAATTGACGACACCGGCGAATACTGGCTAATTAACTCTTGAAGCCGATGAGCGCTCAAGCCAACTTCGCTCTTCATTGCCCCATACATATCCTTAACCAAATTAATAGAATCATCCAGCATTGACACAACAGGACTAATGTCCTGCAATGTGAATGAGCCGTTAATTGGCAAGAAGCCTCCAGTAACAGGGTCGATATCACCGCGGCTACTTAGGTCAGTATCGACAAGGGAGCCCAGGGTGTACATTGCGGCCCGAGCAGCAGAGTCGCTTCCCAAGGCATTTCTCAAGTAACTATAAGTATCCTCTTCGCCCTCAACAGGGAAAATCACATTTTGTATTACTTGACTAAAAGGAAGTGAATTAAGTCCGAAAGTCAAGTACTGCGTCCCAAAGGCTTTGAGCACGGAGGCGTTTCCCAGAGAGTAGGCGTCAAGTAACTGCTGCATTACATTGAGCTTGTATGTCTTAAAGGTTCCAAGCAGAGCCGGAACAGCACCTCTGTATACATTAGGTTTATTCAGCACGCTATAATTACCAACAACGTTATCAGAGAACTGCTTAGCAAAGATGAACCTCATCTGCTGAGTTTTCAAGCCAGCACGCCCAGCAAGTTCATAGCCCATCAGGAAGCTGAAAGACCTACTTAACTCTTCTGTCTGGTCGGCGGCCGCCGTCGCACCCTTGTTAATTAACTTCAAGGCCTGCTTGAACAGACCAGAATCGGCCGCGACTTTAGTTGGCTCAAAGACAATGTCGCGAAGCATATTAGCATCTCGGCTAACATACCCTTGCTTCTCGGCCATCTGAAGAATCACTTTACCTTTCTTAGTAAACTGCTTCTTAGTTGCCTCGAAGAAAGCGCCAAGCCAATCGACAGTACCCCAACGCTGAGTCATATCAACTTCGCGCCCGTAGAAGCCAACTCGAGCAGCATAGCTCGAGGCGTCTTCCCATTTAGTCGGGTTAAGTGACATAGTAGCAAAGTGGCTCATTGGCACAACACCAAGTACATTAAGCACAGCCTGACTCATGCGCCCAAAGCGAAGCAAGCTCCAGTTTACAAGTTGCTGAAGTTTATGAGTTACTCCAAGCGCATTAGCTTTTGGCAGCTTGGAAATCACATTGCTCATAAGCTTCTGCTCATCAGCAATCTTCAAGTCCTTGGCAATTTGGTCATTCAACTTACTTGAATGCAAATCGCACATTGAAGCATAGAAGTTATCTACAACTTCATTGAACTTCTGCACTGTCGGCGAGGTATTCACGGAGCGGCCGTTCAGTAAGTTAATGTACTCGTGAATCGCCGTCCGAACCTCAGGAGAGGTTCCAGCATTCTCGCCAAGCATCTTGGCATACTGTGCCTCTCGGTTGAAGAACGCCCCTTGGTACATCTTGCCCAAACCTTGACCGTGCTTAATCAAGTCATTGTACAAAGTCGAGGCAATGTCCGGGTCGTACTCGAAGGCCAAGCCAATTGACGTCCTGTCCAAGCGCCCGCTGTTATACTTCAACTTGCTGTACTCACCCGAGGCATTAACCCAACCGAGCCACTCTTCATCGGGGTCAATTAAGTGGTCGCGCTGAACATCGGCCCGAGATTTCACTTGTAGCTTAGAGCCCTTACCAGCCCACATAGGTGAGTACTGATTGAGAAGTTCAAGTTCCTTAGCAGTGGCCGCTTTCAGCTCCTTGGCCGAATTTGCAGTTACGGTGCTAATTAACTGGTCGCCGTCATAGATGAAATTAACTTCAGAGCCCAATTTGTTGGCAATGTGGAAAGGCTGCGTATACTGTGCATTGCCACCAAACGCCTTAACGATTTGCTTGCGCCCACTGTACAGCTCATTGTTAATTGACTTATACAAGTTAAGAAACTCTTGAGTCGATTCACCCAGCTCCAATGTTTTGCCCTCTGCTATGTTAGCTAAGTCCGGCAAGTCAATTATCTCAAGGTTGCGGTAGCGGTTAGCTTGGTCAGGCGTGAGAAGCCCGAGCCGCTCAGCACGGTCAATGGCAATTGCGTTTCTCGTGGTAAGCATCTCAACTTCTTCTTCCCCAACTCGCTTAACTGTAGTCATCAGAGTGAAGTCATCGCCGATTTCGAAGCCCATCTTAGTTAACTTGGCAAACTTATTAAGTTGCACTTTCTCAACTTCGCCGAGCTTCTCGCCAACTTGCTTTAGCGGTTGCAGCCGGTCAGTAAGATACTTGTACATAGAATTGTTACTTAACTCTGTAAGCCGATTGACGGCCGCCATCGTCGCATCTCCAATGTAGTTATACATCTTACTGAACAGATTACCCAGCGCCCGAGGCAAGTGGCTTCCTACAATGTCATCAACTTGCCGAACTTGGTCAACAAGAGGATTCTTCGTGAACATATCCGCGAGGCCTTTCAGGGCCGGATTTCCTTGACCGATGTCAATTAACTGCTGGCTGAAATTCGCGGCATTAGCTTCAGAGATGGCTCGAGCATTAAGCATCTGCTCATACTCATTAAGCTTAGCGGAGTCAACCTCAATTACCAACTTGTCCTGAGGAGTCAAGTCAAGCTTGTTCCAGCCAGCATCTCTGAGGCCGCTTGACTTAACATCTCGATTAAGCTGTCCCTTGAAAAGCCGGCTTACGAACTTGGACTGGTCAGTAACTTCATAACCGAATTTTTGCACCTCGGCAACTAAGTTGTCCGCCAGCCCCAGGTCTAATTTATGCAAAAGGTAGTGCTTAGTAAATCTATCAGCCATAGTACGGTAAGATTTCGGAGTGGCCAAAACCATCTTAGAGGCAATTTGCGGCTGGTCCTCAATTAACTGCGCAAGTGCATTAGCGACCCACGGATTTTCGGGCGCCATTTTATCCATTGCTTCAATTATCTTCTTATTCACAAGCAAGCCTTCTTTACTTACTTTACCCAGCTTCTCAGCATTAGCCTTAATTAAGTAAGCATAAGCTTCAGCGGTGTCAAAAGTCGGAGCAGTTACTCGAGGGTCAACAGTCAGTGTGTTAAGCAAACCTTTCTTGCCAACTCGATACTGCACGAAGCCAGAGGCATCTCTCGTGAAGTCGCTTTTCTTTGCGTAGTCAATGAACCTCGGCTTGATTTGTGCGGCCGGAGTAACAGTTCCATCTTCATGAACTACGAAGTAGCTCTTCTGCGGATTTTTCTTGGCAAGTTCATTAACTTGGTTCAAGCTAATTGACTTTAGATTTTGGCCCTGCTTAACAGGTTCATTTTTCAGCAAGGTCTTATAGTCCTTAATTCTGTCAGTAGCAGCTAAGAGCATCGGATTCTGGTCAGCTAAATTGCCAAGTACCAAAGCTTCACGCGGATTCTTTGCAAGCTTCCCAAGTAACTGTTTGCTCATCTGGTCGTTCATTGACTTCATTTGAGTCAATTCAGCCTTGGCATCAGAAAACAGCTTCGTGTCGATTTTGCCCTCAGCAAGTAAATTAGAAAGGTCAGCTGTAATAGCCTGCTCAACTTGAGCCAGCTGCCTACCAGATTCCTTAGCTGCAACAAAAGCAACTGAGTTATTAGGAACTTGTTCACCAAAGGCGAAATTCGTGGTGGGCTTAATTGAAGTGCGCTGCTTGAACACAGAGTTAGCTTGGCGCGTAAGTTGATTAAGTGTATTCTTAGCTTGCCGCATCGTTGCAATGGTCTCAAAAGCGGTTCCACCAAGCAACAATCCCCAAGACCACTTAGGCGACTCCTTATATACATTTAGGTATTCATCAACTGCTTTACCATAAGAGTCTTCATAAGAAGCACCTAAGAATGCAAGTTCACCAACTCCAGCTCTGGTTGCGGCTTGGGCAACATTGCGGCTAAGCGGGATAGCTAATTGAGTTGCCACTTCGCCAATCGGTTTAATGCCTATAGAAGCTAATGAACTGGCTTTCTCATAAGCGGCCCACTGGCTCTTATTCCCATACCAACCTGCTTTGATACCCATAGCTCGATTGGTAATTCCCATTGCGCCTCCAATTGACGCAAGGTTCCCAAGGAACCGCCCCGCGAAAAGTTGGGCTTCGTTAGCCTCGTCAGCCTGACCAGTAATTGCCTCGGTTATAGCTGCGTAACTCTCAGCATCATCGCGGCCATTAAGTCCGATTAAGTCATAGGCTTGGTCAACTATGTTGCGAAGTCCATGGAAGTCACCAGATGCGCCGACCGCTCTGCGGGCTGAGTTAATTAAGAAGTCACCAATGTTAGCAGTTGCTTTAGGCGTGTTCAGGGCCGCTAAGTAACCGATTCCGGCAATTGACTTAGTAGTTTCAATTGCGCCCATATTTTCAGTTGCCACCTTTACACCAGCGACAGTTTCACCAAGGCCTTCACCGACAGAGTAAGTTGCTTTAGTTGCATCAACAACAGCTTCTCCGACTGCTTTTCCGGTTTTAGCAGCTAATTGAGTCGGCAAGCTAATCGCGTCAACCAAAGAGCCAGCGCTCTTAATTAACTTATCTATAAAGCCACCCGAGGGTTCTCCTGCGCTAGCCTGTGTAGCTTGTTCACTTTTAATAATATCTTCCTGAACTTTAGCGTCAATAACTGGTGCAAGTAACTCGTCCATTTCAACTTCATCAGGCATAACAGTTTGAGCCAGACCATCAGGGGTTGACTCGTAATTCACCAGTAAGTCTTCAATAGCTGCTTGCTGCTCAGCCTGAAGTTGGGCTTCATTAACTTCACCAACCTGCTTAGCGTCCCGCTGTTGCTTGGGCATCGCATCGTCAATTATCTCTTCTTTGACAAATTGCAGCTCAAGCAACTCTTCCACTTCAGGCGGCAGAGCTTCATTCATGTTTGCCATTAGATGTACTCCTATTGTTAATGTTCCTAATAGACGCAATTTGTCTATTGCGGTATTGGTTGATAATACTTGCCATAGTTGAAAGGTCATTGACAGCAGTCAAGCTCTTAATCCCATAGCTACCCTCAGTGTATCGCTGTTGCTTAAAGTCAATAAACATATTGGTAACTTCAGGAGATTCCAGTGCTTCATTAACTATAGCATAAGTTTGCGGCATGATTATCTTAGCTTTAACATACTTGTCAGCTAAGAGCTTGAGGGCCTGAAGACCTGTAAGCGGATTTTTCAACTGCCTGTTAATTGCCTCCTGTTGGTATAAGCTAACACCATTAAGAAGCTTCCCCAAATCAGGGCGTCCTTTTTCAGCCACTTCACCGAGGCGATTCAACGTGAAGTCAACGAACTCTTGTTCAATGCCCTCAGTAAATTTATTCGTCCTCGAAGCCGAAATTACAGAATCTTCGTAAATTTTGTCGAAGTTAATTTGGTTGAGGTAGGCATTTTGAATATCTTTAGCAAAACCGCCCGCATCATTCCTAATTAGCATATCGGCCAGAAAAACATCAGTAGGACTTTCACTGTTAAATGTCCTTTTAGTATGCTTAGCAAACACATCAGCAACAGTCCTACGTACATTGTCCGGTAGCTTATTAAATTCAGATATGACCCTACCTTGATAACTTAATCTAGCATCACGCAGAATGCGACCCTCAAGCGTCGAAGACTCCTCAAACGGTACAGACTCATTTACCGTTTCAAGGAAGTAATCAGAAGCTATGGGTTTATTCTGCTGATTTAATACGCCATTACCGTTAATTGCCGCATCGAATAATCTTTGACCTGCTCTACTTAGGTTGTTTCTAATTTCCTTAATACCTTCATCTGCTTCTTTATTAGCTACTGTCCAGCTTTCTTTAAGCACTACAGGGTCACCAACCCTAAGTGCCTCTTCGCCAGCATTAGCGGCAGCTTTAGCCGCGGCAAACTTAGGTTGCGTCGCGTATTCGCCGCCGTTAAATTGACTTGCCAAATCAATTCGCGGTTTATTAGAATCCTTGTAAATATTGTAGTGCGGTTGCCAAGCTTCAGCTACTTTAGTTCCACCGCCGCTACCACTACCACTAGCTTTAGTCTTTTGGCCAGCTCTATAGACATTAGTCAAAAGGTCGGCTGTATTAGGTGTTGAAACACTAGAGCTAATTGTCTCTCTTTGGTCCATGAACTGCTTTTGCAAATTTGCGGCCCGCTGCTCATCAAAGGGGTTAGCTCCAGTAGCCAGCATCATACGGGCGGTGTAATTCAGGTCTTTCTGCTGTTTGACCTTACTTAACTCGTTAAGCTGATTGTCAACTCGAGCAAGGTCTTGCTGATAAGCAATGTCACCGACGCCCAAGAATGGCAAGAGTACCTTGAGTGCCCCTGGAATTTTAGAGCTAATTGAGTTATCATACTCCTTGCGGATTTCATCTTTGCGGTTAAGCAACTGCAAGGCCGTTTCACTAGTGTCAATGTCATCTTGGAGCTTGGCTCTATTAAGTGCTTCTTGATGAGTGTTGTTAATTGAGTTGGCTTGGTCAATGTACTCCTGGGCCAAAGCAGCGCCCACGGGCGACTGTGCGGCATCAAGTTCCTTGAACGTGTTTTGCGGCTTCGAGCTACTCCACGAATAAGGAACTTTCTCATGCTCAACAATGTAATTAACCAAGGCCTCTTCCGTCAGCGGATTTAATTTACTATTATTTTCGGCCATAACTTAATCTCCTTCAAATTAGAAAAGGCCACTTGGGCTAAACTGTCCCTTGATACCGCCAGACAACTTATAGTCACTTTTACTAGTGGTACTAGTTCTTTGCGACTTAGTTTCAGCACCTTTCAAGACGTTAAGCAGGCTGTTTAACGCTTCCAAGCTAATTGACTCATCTTGCGCCAAAGAGTTAAGCAGCACTTGGCTCGCATTAAGTTGCTGATTGCCGGCTTGGGCCTCGAGTTCAGCACGTTTTCCTGCTAATTGAGTTGCAGCATTGGTAACGGCCTCATCGTAGAAAGCTTGCACAAGTGAGTTGTCAGCAGCACCGACCGACCTAGTTAAGTCCTGATAACTCTGGCCGAGGGCTTCATCTGACTGTTGCTTAGCAGCTTCCATAATAGCATCTACATCAATATTGCCACCTTCAGCAAGTTGTCCCAAGGTGTCATAAGCTCCGGTGGCTCTAGGGTCTTCAGTGTTAATTAGGTCACTATAGGCATCAAGGTTATCCAAGGCCGCTTCGTTGAGAGCGTCAAGTAACTCAGACCTAAATTGCGTGGTATATGAGCTTTCCTGTGTCTTAGACTTCTCTTTAGAATAAGAGCCAGAAAGCTTACTGCTTAATCCGGATAAACCAAACATTTAATTATCTCCTTTCATCTTAATTAACTTTCTTCAAAATTGGCCGCTCGTTGCACAGCCCATAGGCGCGTTCTAGAAATGCCGTCCATTGAACGAGGTCGCCATTGGTCTTAATTGACGGGCGAACCAGTTGAGCGCATTGAACTTTCTGTACAATTACCCTCTCAGTCGAGCAAGCACTCAGCAGGCACAGGGCTGCTATAATAATCAGCGCAACTGTTATTGCTGCTGTTAATTTCATTAAAACGCTTATTAACTTCAATAGAAGCTTGAGTGATTTTATCATCTATTTGCTCCTTAACTTTTACAAGTTCATTAATTTCAGTTTTCGCCCTAGCATACCCAATTGCTTCGCGGCGTTCGGCATACCAAATTGACATCATCAAGCCAATTAGCAGCAGGGTCAAAAAAGCGCCTATGAGCTTAATGCTCCCCATCGCACTTATCCTTTTCTGATATCTTAATGTGATCAGTGGCGGCATCAAATGAGATGCTTACGTCTTTATACTTAATTGAGTATAGCTTAGAAAGCGCCTGACTTATATGTTCACCAAGCAAGAAAAGCCCAGAAACGCACGACGCCCAAATTATGATGTAGGCAATCAATTTAGTTTCCATATGCGGCTCATGTAAAGTAACTAGGTACACAACAGTGGCACATGGAATTACTGTAATTATCCACTTCCTTGAGATGAACCTAAAAGCCAGCTCTCGCTTGTTGCATTGCATCTTAAGTAACCATGAGGCGATAAACGGCAAGAATGTACTCAGCAAGATAATTGCAATCAAAGCTAAGCACGGCATTATTTCAAAATCTGTTGGCATTGCAAATTCCTTTCTTAATTAGCTTATCTCATAATAATTATAACAATAATAAAGGGGAATGTCAACTTAACACTTCAGCTACACTATAGCAGTTAAGGCGATAGAGAACCAAAGTAAGCCACCCCAAACCCACTCACCTAAGTTCCACGCATTTTTGCCCTCGGCACAATTAAGCGCTTGGCAAATCAAAGTGGCAATTAGGTATGCCGGGCCCATTAACAGCCCAGACAACATTAAGGGTATAGAGTATAAGGGTAAGCCAATTAAGAATGTCCAAACAAGGCCGCGGAGGCACAAGCCACAAAATCCATAAATTCTTGGTGAACTTATGTGCTTAATTAACTCATCTATAGCAGGGCACTCTTCACGAGAGCTTTGCTTCCCAGTAGTCAATTCACCTATATAGGTTCCCCAGCCGCAAATTTGCTGGCCGAGGTACATAGCAAGGCAATTAAGTACTGCATAAGTAATCGGGCTTACAGCTTCGGGGCAGTAGCTTGAGGCAAAATTCGCCATAGTTAATCCATACGTTAGTGGCTGCCATAGTTTATTAAGTGGCAACTCGCCTAACCCAGGGAACTCAAGGCCGCCACGAATCCGGTTAATGCAAGCCCCGTATAGGGTTAGAATGATAATTGAGCATATAATGTTAATCATCTTTAATCCTCCTAATCTTTTTTCATTAAAGCATACATGCTAACGCGGCAAATTTTTGAGCCTAAGACAATCTTATTCTCAGCCATATTTCGGCTCATCCGCTCATTAGGATTGTTAATTTGCACGAAGTAAACATAATTGCGGAAGAAGCCAATAACAGCCCATTTACTTGAACCACCAAAAAACGGCTTAAATTCCTTAAAAACATTCCTGCCAGGAATTCCGGAGTCGGTAAATTGTATCAACCTAATTGAGTAATCAGCTCTCTGAACAAGTAGGTAATTAGCCATTGAATGAAGTGACATAACTTTATTATAATTGTCTGCTATAGCTATGCCTGTATTTGTAAAGCTAAGCCTGTTGTTTGGTATGGTTTTTCCTCCTTGAGGCTGAAAATTGCAATTTAAGCTAAGTAACGTATGTGGCGCATCGACGGTGTTAGTTCTTAGCACCGCTAAGAATCTATCATAAGGTGTTGAACCATTCATTGCCCAAGGGGCGTAAATTGAGATTTTCTGTTCATTAGTAGCATCCCAAAAAGTCTGGTTAGTTGACATAACACCGTCAACATTCTGCTCAGATGTTCCGGCAGACCAAGTTACTTTAGCATAGTGAAATGAATCACTATAAAAATTTTCCATTTGATTATATGTGAACATATCAACCATAACACAAAATGCACCGTATAAGCCTTTAACATAATGATAGGAGCAGCTCCATGGAGTTGCGGCACTAAATTTCGACGCACTTCCTTGATGCAGATATAACTTAATTGCTGTTTTTTGTGAAACCCAACTTGCCTCAGAAGCATAACTACCGCCTGACTGAAGTCCATTATTCTCACTTAAGTTCGACTCGGAACCTTTGCCATTAAGTCTATTAGCAATAACACCCATCATTGACGCGTTGTTTCTAAAGGGGCCGTAAATTTGACTACTACCGGTAAAGCCAGAAATGCCACTTATGTATGCTCGCTTCATTAAGACCCAATTCTCTGGGCTAGATGAAGCATCTCTGGCGGTTCGCAAGTTAATTTGGTTAAGGCCTTTATCTGCATAAAAAGTAGATGCGTACCAATGCTTCTGAGCAGGTTCATAAACAGGCCCAAACATCTTTGGTGTATCGTCAGCAATAGTTACGGGATTTCCGCTTGAAACGAAAGTTAATTGACCATCTTCAAGATAATTGAAGTTACTTATCATTTCAGCACTGTCAATAGCTTCTTCGTCATTACTTGAATTAGCTGTAAATCCGGAACCTTTGAATCTAATCATGTTTCTAAATTGAACCAGCCCAGCCGGCAATATTTCATTTAGAGCCCCACTTATGTAAGAATTCTGTCTACAGTTATATGTATTTTGCCCAGTACTTAGGAACCTTCCACGCAAAGTATCCTCATACATTTGCATATAAGGATTGTAAATTGACCGCCCAGCATGGTCTGCGTTATATTCACTTGTCATCTGAGGCTCATCTGGGTAAGTCAAAGTAAGACCATTGAACCATTTAAGAGGTACTAAATTCGAGGCCCATTTTCCAAGGGGCCTTAATGAAGTTCTTATCACCATTAACTTATTCCTCCTAATTTACGCCGTGGTGTCATATTCGGTTTCAACGTTAGCTATCCATTGAGGCTCATAGCCAGGAAGCGCCGCAGTCGAATTATACCTAAATGACCGCCGCAAGGCGATTAACTTATATGGAGCGCTTGCCTCCTGAAATACGCCCTCAGAGCTGTCAATCCAGTAAGGTGTGATAGCTGAGCCATTTACTGTAAATTCGACGCCGGTTACCAACGAGCCGTAGCTTGAGTCGGAGCAGTCAATTAACAGCTCGAAGGTAATTATTGCATCATCTGGAATTCCGGCCGGAACTGTTATAGCAACCGGCAATTTACCACTGCTGTTCATATGAGTTACTCGAATTGTGTAGTGCTTAATCTGGTTATCAAGCGTAACAGCAGCACTATCTACAGCGCTAATTTGAGAGTTCCTTGACATCACTTTCTCAGTTGCGGCGCAGAGCATCTTAGCCTGAAATGACATACCCTCAGTCCAACCAGCTAATGCTTTAGCAATAGAACCATTAGAGTCAATTAAAGGCCAATCAGATGAATTAGATAAAGTGTATTTAGCATAAGTGTTATTAACTTTAGGTTCTATTGTAACTTGACCGATAAATGTATTTCCGATTCCGATTGAACCATCAGCAACAGCAATGTAAGGTGATGAATACTGAGAAACATGGTAAGCTTGATTAGTAGCGTAATCTCGTGAAGCCATTTGCCAAGAATCGTATTGTATATTACTTGAGATTATAGACTTAATCCGATACATATACAATCCGCCGTCAGCTAACGTACCTGGAGGGAGCATTACTTGAGAACCTTTCACAAAAAACCACCCACCAACTACCGGAGTTAATCCAGAGAATACTGCAGAAAACTCCTCAACTGTGTTTGGCACTTGTGACACTGAATCAAGCACCCCATAAACAAGTTGGGTAATCGTAATATTCTGCGTATTACTGACTTCGGCAACATTGACCCTCTGACAGATTGTTAAGTCAGCAGAACATACAATGCACTGGTCGAGATAGATTGCGCGGCTGCTTAACTGGCTTAGGTTCCAATTAAGGTCTTTCAAGCCAAGAACCGCTTCTTGTACTGAAGTGCATAGCTGGCTTTCGTCAGAAACCTGCTGAAGCAACAGGAGGATTTGGCCGGTCTCAATTAACACCAATCTAAAGACCACAAATTTACTTGCACCGTTACTTGAGTCAAGCAGAGTTTTCGCGCTCGTTGTTGTATTGTAGTAATAGGGCTGAATATTAGCTTGAGCCGTTTCGCCATCGTGGTCATAATTAGGGTAGTAATATTTGAAGTTAATTGACGACATAGCCGGAAACAGCTTGCGGTCAGGCCGCTGTGCATTACCGGCGTAGTTGATGCCTTCCTTAATTAAGTCGAAACTTTGGCAACTTAAGCCCTTGGCCGAATCTGAGGAAGTTACTTGAGCAGCGAAGTTAACTACCATTATAGGATGGTCGCGGCCAAATGTACTTGAATCAGCCAAGAACGGCCGCACTGAAAGTTCCGAGGCCGTTAAGTCGCCATCTGCATTAACATAGATGTTGCACAGTGCTAAGTAGATGTCATAGTCTGATGTGCTTATTTCTCCGATGCCGCTTTCATTAAGTCCAACATAAACAACTTGGCCCGCATATTCGGGCCCAATCGTAACAGTTTCTTCCTGATGTTGCACCAAGTCCGTGCCGTCAAACCACTGGAAAGATTTAAGTAAGATGGTATTAGTCGAGCTAACCGTGGCAATATCGGCCGTATAGGGTTTAGTCAACCCAATTAACAAGTCCTTCTTTTTCGGCAGCGTAGCTGAATTTGCGCCAGATTCCGCAGTAACAGCCGACAACTCGTCTTCAAGTTCCTGGAGTTCATCTGCTACTTTACTTCTGACTGCATCAGCCGCCACATTATTCATATCAGCACGCGCCAAGTCAATTCGAGTGCTGTTCAAATAAACGCTAAGCGTCTGACCGGTTTCGGTGCTGATTTCACGGTCATTGTAGTCAACACCCTCTCCAGTAACATTAGCAATTCGTAAAACGCCTTTGCTCATTTTCTATCCTTTCGTCAATTAAGTTTAATAAATCCGCATCCGCATAAAGTTGCTGAAGCTACTTTGGTTATAGCCCCAAACCACACAATTATCTCTGTAGGCCAGACCATTCTTATTAAACCGCACGCGGTAATTAGCGGGAATGATGAATTGGCTGCTTGAGCAACCAGAGCTGCTTCCGGTGAAGTGGCCGTAAAATAGATGGTTTTCTAATTGAGTGCCATTTGGGCTAGAGATAATTATGCTGGCTGTCGAACCACCTGGCCCTGCAGCAGTGGCACTAATGAAGACAGGTTGAGTCCAGCTCTTATTACTTGTGAACAGCGACCCGTTGTACAGCTCGGAGGAGTAATTAGGGGCGCCGTTTGACGAGGTAGACCTAATTAACGGTCGAACACAAGTTGAGGCTCCTTTATCCCAGATAAAGTAACTTCCTTTAATAGTACCATTGTTAGTTGCATTGTGAGTCTTAGTAGCTATTCCTTTAGTTCCGCCAGAATCCAAGTAAAGCTGCATCTGGGCTTTAAGTGGGTTCATCATAGAAGTGAGGGTCGTAGTGCCGCCATCGCAGGTTACGACTCCATTGCCTTCCAAGTATTTAAGCGACTCGAAAGCAGTCCACATGGGTTGCTGAGAATTTCCCGACGAGTAATCTCCTTGGAAAGTGTCTTTGAAGCAAGCTGCTGAGTAATTACCGATGTAAACTGAACCAGCACCGGTAATGAAATCAGTACCGCTTATAGTTCCATCAACAATGAGTTTGCAGCCTGCTTCAATTGTAAGGGTATATGCACTAGAGCCAATTAAGTTAAAGCAGTGCAAAACGGCTCCACCTGACAGCGTCACATTACCAACCATATTGAATGTAGCATAAGGTGCTTCGACCCGTTTTCCAGCGAAGCTACTTAAGTTGGCATTTGAAGCATCTTGGCAAAAAATAAACCCACTTGAGTCAGCTGCTGCAGCTCCGCCAAGTGACACCTTTGCTAATTGAGGGTTATTTCCAGCCAGCACATCGTTGCCGCCCTCGCTAATGAAAGTTCCTTCGTAGGTGTTTAAGGCCAACTTAGTTACCGGAATATTCTCAAGCTGATTGATAATATCAGACGAAGCTACGTTGCTGAAATCGGCCCGAGCAAGCCAATGACCTCCAGGAGTCGCACCATCGTGAATTGCCACTGTCCAGTTTCGAGTGTCAACGAAGAGCTCTCGAGGGTTATAAACTGCATTAATTTCTTCCAAGTTACCTGAGCCCAACTGTGAAATTCGGCCTTGGTAATCACTATTAGGTAATCTATCTGTCATAAATAAGACCTCCCTTAAATAAGTTAAATTGTATTCCTGTTATCTCGCAAAAGCCTTTTACAGCATAATTGAGCATATGGTAAATGCCGGTGTTATAGATGTTGCCTACAAGACGACGCCCAACGAAGTATTTGTCCTCAATTAACACCTTATGATGCGGCAAGTTTCCGTAGGCGTCAGTTGAAGATGTCAAGGTAATTGACACATCATACCCCATTGAGATATTCTGGTTCCACTCGAAATCAGGTTCCTGGGTGATAGCGCAGTTAAGCTGAGGCGCTTGAAGCTGGCAGTCCCAAATGAACTCATTTCTATTACTTGACATGTTGGTGTCAATTCGGGTTATCACCGTGGTGCACTCGATGGGGATTTCTGGGGCGAAGCTAATTGAGTTAAACTCAAAAAACGCGTCCACTTTGTCGATGCGCTTAGCTTGCTGACAGACATCTGTTTCAAAGCCGCAACTTAATTCAAAGCCGCTACTCCACGTATTGTCATAATCATTCAAGTCAACATCAAAGGTGCTGTCATTTAAGTCTTCATTAAGAAAACTACTATTCAAGTCTTCATCGAATACTGCTGGTAATGGCGGCTCCAGCTTACTGAACTCAGGCTCGAGTTTATCAACCAAATGCGTTATGACTACATCAGCAAGCGGCAATTCTGAATAGAGGTTAATTGAAGCACACATCGTATCCGGTTGCTCAGCTGATATGCCTCCAATTGACTCAACGTGCAGCCTATTTCCATAGTAGCTTATTTCATTAAATTCTGTATTGTAGGCACTGCGGTACTCGAAGTTCCAGAAGTGCTGGAAGTTAATGAAGTTGAAACCACGAACAGCGGTTAATGAGTGCTGCACCTTGAAAACACGCCCAAGCAGCAAGTCAATGCCAAGTATATTACCGTAGTAATTAACTACAAGGTAGCGGGTTTCCAGCAAGTCAAGGTATTCAATGTCGATGTCGATTGAGTTAAAGTAGTCAATTAACATCTCATTTACGACCTTGAACCCGCCGGAACCCAGAGAGCCCAAATCTTCGTAGCTATAAAGGTTCTTGTCAGAGTCAATGAAGTATACAATACCAAAGGTGCTAGTTAAGCAGCAATCTCTATTAAGAATCCTGTGCTTACTAACTTCCTTGAAATTGTAAACCAAAGCCGTGTTTAGCTCTGTTGCGCTAATTACGTTGTCTGATGTAAATACCAGAAAGCCGTTTTTCTTCTTAGCCAAGGCAATTCCCTTACCAGTGCTAAGTGAGTCCAGACTCTGGAAACCGGCTCCGGTAGTTGTACTTGGCTGGAAATCAGCTCCATTGCCAACAGCGCTCCAAGCTATGACATCGTCACTCAAGGCAATTAACCTATTATTCGTAGCACAGATGAACTTGGTACTTTGAGGAAACCCCGTGGGGCTTATTTGGGTAATAGAGTTAATTAAATGGTCATACTTAAACAGCACTTGGTCACAGAGGATGTAATAGTAAGAGCCAATGTAGTCTACGCTGACATTTTCGGCATCGCTGCTAAGCGTCAACAACACTGTTCCATCGCCCGTATCAGCTGAATATCTGTAAATGTACTTGTTTGTGATAATTAACTTCCCAGCATCGTCCTGCAAATCAACTACCTTTTTCAGCTCGACGTTCCTTGAGTAAGGCATAAAAAACAGCGGCTTGTAGCCAAGGCCGGTCGAGTAACCATTGTATGTCGGGATAATGTTCGAGCCGTCTGTTATGTTAAGTTGATTGCCTTCGACTCTATCACAGGTTATATTAGGATTGAATATCAATAAGTTCTTATTAACTATCGAAACCATATTGTGGCCTCCTTGAGTTACAAGCAGTAGAACTTATAGTATCCCGTAAAGTCTACCGTCTTTGTGATTACATTAGCTAATTTAGCGCTGACGCTAAGTAAGTTGCCTTCCTGGTCAACCATATAGTAACAGTTGTACTGGCAGTCGCCGCCAAAAACTGCGAAAGTTAATTGACGGGTCTTTATGGACCACGCCAGTGACTCATCTTGCAATACGTCCCAATCTGTGGTAGAAGGTACTGTAAGAGTTACTGGTGTATAGTTAGTTGATTCAACAATGTCGCTTAACTCCGTGGTCTTGTCAAAGGCCTCTGATATCTGGCCTAACTTAATTGTAACAGATGTTATAGCACGCTGTCCCTTGAACATTGCTTTAAGCACTTCTTCCTCAAGTGTGCTGCTTACCATATTAGGTGCTGTTGCGCCCTCAAAAACATAAGTACCTCCAAACAGTTTCTTCTTGCCGCCTTTCTTGCTGCCGCACTTACTTTTCTCTGCTGAAAATTCCATCTCAATTAACCTCCATTCTGATTAACGCCCGCAGCTTCCTCGAGGGCCTGAAGCCGCTCTTCAATTATCTGCAGGTTATAATTAAGTTGCTTTATTAAATCATTGCTCTCTTCTTCATAGAGAGGCAATTGAAGCGTTTTTACTGAAGACATCTCAATTACCTCCCTCTTAGTACCCAAAGTTAGCGTAGCGCTCATTCTGGACAAGTACAGCAAACAGCTGGTTGAACTCAGCAAATTCACGCTTGAATCGTTCGGAGTCGTCAAGTAAGCCATACAACTTACTTAGCGTCCCAGAAATTACCACATCTTTATAATCCCTGAGAAGCCAGTTTCCGTAGGCCGCTAATTCTTCTTCGCGTTCATTAACTTCTTCTAAGTCAAGCGCCTTCCATTCGTCGCTTTGGGCATCTTCCCTGACTAACCACTCATTAGATGACCAGTCGTATTTGACCAGTCGCTCAGCTTCTGGGATATATTCGAACTTCTTTGGGAAGCTGTAATATGTTATCTCGATTGACGTTGGCTCTTCATTAACAGGTAAGCCGTAAATTTCAGCAATAGAACTTTGGCCACCACCGAAAACAAAGACATACTTCTCGCCCACTTTGTACCAGTAGTTGCTAAGTGAGTTCTGCCCAACACTAGGTTGATTATTCGGCGGATAAACGCCAAGAGGCTTGTAGCAAACAGAGTTAATTAACCTTACATCTGGATTGCGCTTCCACACCCACTTTACAGCACTCTGTATTTCCAAGTTAGGTACATCCGGTGTCAACTCAAGTTGCTTCAAGTCGCTTTGAAAATACTGCTTACTGTGAATCCTTGAGATAATTCCCTGAGCCAATTTAACAACGATGTCGCGCATGTCAATTCTATTTGACAGCTCGCAGACATCGTCCACAATTTGACTAAACATCTCAATTACCTTTCATATGAAAAAAGCCCCAAGGCGTTTCTGCCTCAGGGCTTTTAATTACCTTTGTTACTTAACAGACGGCAACGGATTCGAGCCCTTAACTAAGCTATTAAAGTTAAATGACTGCGCCGAGCCCACATTGCCAGTGCCAAGTTCATTGCCTTCATCCTGTCCCTTGGCTGCTTCCTCATCTGCCTGCTGCTTTTCTTCTTCAGACTTAATTGCTTCAGCAGAAGCAAATTTAGCAAGCTCCTTGGAAAACAGCTTGACTTCTTCGTCTGTTTCCAGCTCAATGAAGCCGACACCATTCGCCAACTTGATGTGGCCTTTGGAAGTAATGAGGCTGCGTAGGTTCTTATTATAGACTCTAATTACGCACTGCATATAAGCACCTCCTAATTGAAAGTTATTCCAAGTAGATGTTACTCAGAACACCACCTGTATTTTCATCTGCGTACTCAAGAGTGAGCTCAGAGGTAATTACATTGGCCTGACCATCCATACCTACCGGAGTTGCATCCTTGATTTCGGCGTCGGTCATATAACCAATCTTAATCAAGCCAGGGTGGTAAACCAGCATCGATTTGTTAAGCGACTCAGTCTGGCTGAACAGCGGGTGAGCAAGAATCTTAACTTCCTGCATTCCAGGCAACTGAAGTGCATATACGTCAAGGCCATATACTTTAGTCGCAGTCCCAATCGGGTAATACGAGCTGCCAGCATCTCTAATGAGTTTATTAAGAATATAAAGTACATTGAGAGAAGTCATAACGACGCGTTCATTAGGTACGCCCTCGGGGCAGGTCTCGAAGTTACCGTACAACCATTCCTGAATTGAGTCCAGAGTTGCGGCAGCGGCCAATGCAGTATTGTTTTTAACAATGCTCATCAAGCCGTCCATCGTGCTCAACACTTCAGAGCCATCAATCTGATTAAGAGATTTGCGGCCAAGCAACAGAGCCATCTCGATGTCTTGTGCGTGCATTGACACGGCATCTTCTTTATTCTCCGTTGCCTTGTTTCCAGTGATGAACTTAATGTGCTCAGCAGTACGAGTCGTGCCCCAGCCATTGCGGAAAATCTGGCTGTAATTCATACGGGGAACACCACGGCGGTACTTAGGATTCGGCGCCAATGAACCTTCTTTTTTGGCAGTGCCCAAGTAAAGCAGTTCATCATTCTGAGTTACTGCAGCGGCCATCGATTCAGCGAAGCCACGGACAACCGTCAAAGTGTTACCGGACACGGCACTAACGAACATATATTCATTAGTCTTGGTATTCATAATCACGGAAGACGGCTCAACCACAGCACCTTTATCCACTGTAATGGAAGTTGCTGTGTTGTTTGCTGCTGCCGAGGCAATTAACTTCGAGCTATACGGCTGCTTCATGAACCAATAGTGGATTTTGGAAGTCAGCTGAAACTGAGCGGAACCCGAACTCAATGCGAATATCGGGGCAGTACCGGCCAGCTGAGACCGGAACAATTTACTATTGAAGCTATCAAGCCGCTCTGCATTGATACCTCCTTGAGATGAGAAGATTCCTGGAATCATTTAATTTACTCCTTTGTTAAATTTACTTGCTAATCAACAAGTTACCGAAGAGGCCATCAAGGTCTTTACGATGCTTGTCAGCCGCTTTTTCCTCAGCGCCTTTACTTGACAGCTTGTTACTGAAGTCCTGCAAAAAGGTCTTAGTTGCTTCAGTTGCTTCGTCAAGCGACTTACCCTGCTGCAAAAAGCCCTTCATTACCTGAGTGATAATTGGGGCGGCACTTGGGTCTTTCATCAATGGAATCTCCCGAGTGGCCTTGTCTAATTGACTCCTACTTGAAACGGCCGCCTGAATCTTGTTACTAACATTGCTGTCATAAGCATTAAGGCGGTTTTCAATAGCTTTGTCAATTACACTAGTTGCATCATACAGGGCTTTGCCGTAAGCGCTCTGTGCTACAGAGTTAATGAAGTTTCCCAACTTACTTGGGTCTTGCATCAGCTCGGCGGCATCGTACTCAATACCGTCAAGGAAGTTCTGCTTCGCTACATACTGCTTGAACACATCACTGGAGTTCGCACCTTGTGCTGCTTGTGCACTCTGCACACCCTGTGCACTTTGTGGCGCTTGCTGACTTGCTTGAGCCTGCGGCACCTGCTTGAACGGATTAAGCTCTTCCGGCGCTTCGGGCTGACTTGACGTAAAGACTTGCTTGAGTCTGGCCAAAAACCCGGCATCATCGTTTACTTGTTCGTTTTCAGTTTCCATTTATTTTACTCCTTTATTCTAAATGTTTTGGCTGTTTTGGTCAACAGGTATTTCCTGCTGCTGTTGCTGTTGTGCCATAGCCTGCTGAAGTAACTGGTAAGCTAAGTTCCTCTGCTGGATTGGCAATGAGTCAATCGGCGACTCTTTCTTAAACATACTGAAGTCGATTTGATGCCCAGTTAAGCTGCTCTGATAGTCGAACAACTTAGTTAAATCATATTCCTGAGCAACTTGCGGCAACTGGATTAACTTGTTAATGAATGTATCCATCTGCTGAGCTTTTATATCTCTATCCACTCCGGTCATAGCAGTGGTAATTGAATACATAACGCCACGGCCACTGAACTCACCGATGGCGGTAGGGACATCATTACCTTGAGCATCTTTGACCATCAGGGTAGCCTCATGGTCGAAAATCGTCTGAATGTGAATTGACTTCAACGGTGTAATTAACATCGCCTGAATTTGCCGCGCCATTAACTTCGTGGCCTTCCCCGACGTCTCAAGTGCCTTTTTGGCCTGCCACTCAGTTGCTCTGTCGAGGCTGCTCATTAAGCTAGCTTGATCAGTCGGCATAATAATCTGCATTATGTTCTTCATCTGATTGATGTCGCTTAAAATGTGCTGTGTATCTGGCGCATCATTGAAGTGCATTATGGCAGACCCAAGTGACTCATTGGGCTCAGACGACACCGGAATCCACGGGCACTCTTCGTCAGCTTCCTTAGCTTTGGTGATTTCATTGAGTGATATGCGATTGCGGTCGTAGAAATTGAGGCCGTAAACTTTCTTCCGGTCGCCTTTCTGCTTGGTGTTAATTAAGAAGTTTATAAAGCATTGAACCGGAGTAAGATTTTCGGCCGGAGCAACTCCAGGGAATACAGGCGCCACAACCACAGGAATGACTCCATTGGAGCTGACTTCTGCATTAACTAGCGTCTGACCTATGTAAGTTAATTTGAGCAGCGTCTTGGTAAGCGGCTCGAGGCCTGGAAGCTCGAAGCCAAGTAACTCAGGGCAAACACGCACATAGACAGTTGTCTTGTTAATGAAGTTTTCACGGGTGATGTCGTTGTCACGTTCAGTGTCGTGCGGAAGAGGGTTGAAGTCAAGTATGTACTTGAAGTCCCTTGGGTTGTTCATCGAAAAAACAGCTCGATAGCCGGCTGTTCTGCTGCACTCAAGTAGCTCTGAAAGTTCCTTATCTCCGACTTCGGGATGCAGCGCTTGATTGAGAATGTCTGTTTTAGCAATGCTCTCAACATAAGCGCAGAAATCGCCACATTCACTGAATGAACGCATATCAGTCAATTTACTGAAGTACAGGCAGCCAGGGTTAATTAACTTCAGATTCACGCCGAACGCCGGATTCTCCGTGATGCCCTCGACGTTGAACTGGTTAATTGAGTCCTTATCCCAACGAGCTTCTACTGCGGCGACGCCATAATGAAGTATGCATTTGAACGCCTGAAGTAACACGTTGAAGTGGTCGAACCTCGTGAAGTCCTGGCTCATACGCTCAGCAACTGCCGCAACATACTTCTGGTTATTCGGGTTGCCAAAAGCTGTGTAACTGTCATTTGAGCTGATGAGTAAATTGACTAGGTCTGAAGCGGCCTCATTAAGTTGAGTTGCTGCAAGTGGCAATTTAATCTCACTGCGGTTTTTCATCTTACTTAATGCGTATCGAGTGATTCGGCTTACGAGCTCTTGTATGTTGCCGAGCCCCAAAGAGCCGCTTCGAGTTACTCCGTCATAGCGGTCAATTACCCCGCTTCGGCCATACAAGTCAAGTAACACCCTATCGCAAAGGTGCACCAAGTCATTGGTCGAGTCACTGCACATTCCGACGAAGTGGCTACAGTAACTTCGCAACTCCCTTGACTCACTATAAGCCTTAAAGTTTTCTACTGGTGTAAACATATTAGGTACCTTTCTGTTTATAAACTACTTGCTGCCGCGATTCGCTGTAACAACTCACTTGAGTATCCGGACTTACTTAACTTCCGATTTTTGGCCGTCTTGATTTTCTCAAGGTGCAACTCAAGCATCTGGCAACCATAGGCCTCTACGTCGATTAAGTCGTCTGAATTGTCTTTGCGCGTCGGGTCAAAGGCAAGTAACTGAGTAATGGTTAAATTATCATTATCACTTAAATGATATACACCTTGATAAAGTAAGTCAACAAAAGATTTTATCCTAGAGGCTTTACTTTTCTTGAGTGTTTTTAGCGGCACATACTCAATTAAACCGCTGCTTCCATTCACTGAGTCCATATACTCGAACATCGATTTCAAAGATGCTTGATATGCTTCGGCTTCGAAGCCCACAATTGAGACATTCCACTTACTGCACATATCTTGCATTGCGGCGTACAAAGCAACTGGCGATTCTCCATAAGCCACCCTTGAGTCAACTATCTGCCAATGAGGTGTTGGGGTTTCGTAGTAACAATGGACAGCCATTGTCTGTGCGTGTCCCCAGGCCGCTTGGCTGATTGCAGGGTCAATTGTGATGAATCCATATTCGTGCTCACTTGACTCAGGGTCAACTTTTGGGCTTCGGGTGATGCGCTGCAAGTCGATTGACAGCGTATTTGCAGCCACTGGGTCATTGAGCATTTCGGCACACCACTGCCCAGCTAAGCCCTTGCTGGCATACTCGTTGTATTCAGCTATGAGGTCAGCGAAGCTGTTAAGCTCTGGCCACAAAGGAGTGCCATCTTGCTTGAGAGCGCTCAACTTAATTGAAGCCCATTTTGGGCTCGCACAATTCTCGTTGACTATGCTGTTCCGGTTGACGATGTTGCCCAACATAATTAACCGCCCCTGAGGGCTCAGCGCCTTGATGCAGTCGGAGAAGAACCAGCGCTTGAGCTTATCGAATAGGACTTCAGATTCATTCTCTTGGCGGTCTTCGAGGTCGTCAACTAACAGCACGTCAATTCGGCGGTTATTAACATTGTAGCCTCGAATCTGGCTGTTTGCACCAAAGCTGCTCATGTTGAACGTATGTCCATTAAGTTGGAATGAGTATTCGCCGCGGTCAAGTTGCTCCTTAATGAACTTGGGTACTCCGAAGGCCGCCATCATAGATTCAGAGCAAATTAAGTTCCGAATGTCCATTAGGGCCTTTGTTGCAAGCGGGCTACTGTGGCTCAAATACCCAATGTTCATGTCTGAGGTGGCGCCGTGAATTAACCTGCTTACAGCTATCTTGGCAATTGTCGTCTTGGCGTGAGAGCGCGGGCAAGCAACGCAAACCCTCTTAATTGACTCATCAATAAAAATCCGGAACATCTGCAAGTGGAACTCCGGTGTGGGCAAGAGGTCATCGCCTGCTTGAGCTCCCAAAGCAAATTGGATATAGGCGGCCTCACTGCTAAGTAGCGTCTGCCGCAATTCTTGTGCATTAACTTCGTATAACATGGTGTTCACTCTGTTTGCTTCGCTCACCTTCGGCTACGCCTTCGGCTGCTTTAACTGTTGTACTATCAAATTTAGATACCCCACTAGCTGCTTCCGATGCTCTGGATTCTCCTGTGGCGCTTGATGGCGAGTCAATTAAGTCATCAACTTGCTTGAGCATCTCAATGCCAGCTGGGCTCGTTGCCTCGGCTTGCCGCACCGGTTCAAAGAAAGCTTCTATCTCAGAGCCACCCCGAGCAAGTCGTTCCATATCCTTAGCGGTGAAGACATCGAGGACTTTGCTAGAGGCACCTTGAGTGCTTGAGTTACTTGAGTTGCTTTGCACTGGTGCAGTTAAGGAAGTTACTGCCTCCGAAGCCGGCCCCGCCACTGGCCCCGCATTTACAAGAGCATTGACGACCTGCTGATTAAGCTGCAACGTGATAGTCTTAGCTCCCTCGACCAGTTGCTGCATAGCCTGCTGCTTGCCTTTATGCGACCTAATTGCCTTATTCGCAACCGCCGCAGCCTTGAGGGCGAAAATCGGGTCGGGGCGTGAATTAAGTTCTCCGAGAACATTCTTCAAAGCCAGCACCTCGACTTCATCCCACTTACTTGAAGCATCAGCCGAGTTCAGGCGCTCAGCTGCTTCCTGTTGGGCAATTAACTGTTTAAGCTCAGGAACTTCTAAGAGTTCGGCTAGTTGAGCAGGTTCAAGGTTCAAAAAATCAGCCATCATTGCTGTGGGCATACCGGAGTTAATTAACTGCACCAACTTGCTTCGAGCCCCTAAGTTAAGGCCAGCCCAAATGCTCACTCCGTTCGCATTAACACTTACATCAACATTGTTCTCATTAACGCTTCCCATCTTCCTTGCCCTTCCCGCTATTATCCTTGTTACTCGATATGAACTTTGTGGACTTGTAATTAACATCTTGAAGCAGAGCCCAGCCCCGAGGCGTCCTGTAATATGGTTCTTTAATTAGCTTCTCAAGTTCATGAAGTTTCTGCCAAATTCCGGGCCACTCTTGTTTAATCAACTGAAGCTCCTTGATGTTCCTACTGCGGCAGCACCAACACCCAGGCTTAATTAAGCCAGAGGTGTAAAGTCGCCCTATTGCCCACCCGTGCCTACTTAGCCACTCAACACAGTAAGCCCTGCTGCGGCCTTCTGCGATGTTAGGGTTAATTAACTTGAAGTTCTTGAGCACTGGGACTGAAAGCCGGTTTCGCGTAAGCTCAGCAGCCCTTTCTGTGGTACAGCCGAAGATTAGCTGGAACTCTAATTGCTCTTTAGCAGCTTTCTTCAAGTACTGCTCTTTTAAGTACCTGTTGATTAGTAGCCACTTAATTGACTCGCCCCATCTCAATTTACCCCCGCACCAGCCGCGGCCCCGCTGCAACCTCTGCACGAAGCCCTGCCACTGGAGATTCTTACTTGCATCTCGGGGTCTGTAGAGCTTCTCGATTGACTTATGCAGCATCTCATACTCAAGGTGGCCTTGCAGCTCAGTGAACTTAATTAACTTCTCCTTACAAATTGCCTTTAGTGCCTCAGCTGCCTGTTCCTGTTCTGGCCACTCGAAGCCCAAATTGACATAGACAAGTTCATCGCCCTGCTCCAAGTCGCCTCGCTCAAGTAACTCACAAAAGGCCATTAGCGCCCCGGCACTCATTTTGGCCAGTAACACTCTAGTGGTTTTGCGGCTCGTGGCTACGCCGCTTAATTCTTTGTTGATTAAAGTCATTGCTTGATTCCTCCTATTTAGCTAGCTTACCAAATAATCCCCCCACGTGTCAACATAGTAGTTGTGACAAGTTGATAGCAATTACGTTGCCGGGCAATTAGCCGCTCTGGCAGTTTCTGGTTATTCCAGCCGAAGTCAATTAGCTTCCCAGCCAGAAAGCGGCCTCAAAGGTTCATTAGCTTCAAGCGAAGTCAGGTTAAGCCGGTTATCCGAGTTTCGCGGCGAGCCGCTCTGGCCACTTCGGAGTTACTTGAGTCTTAAAGTCAATTATCACCCTCGGAAAACCGGCCTCGGAAAACCGGCCTCGTAGCTGCGTTAGCTGCCAAGCC
>OJOP01000171.1_pt1 | contig 45471 bp, 66 predicted proteins | sample 1598161 | NCBI WGS metagenome assembly OJOP01 (sample SAMN01915206, study PRJEB22387) | human gut metagenome | isolation source: stool | host: Homo sapiens | place: USA | reverse complement strand
TATGGAACGACCGCTTTCAGCATGGAGGAGGGGACATCACCGTTCTCATAACTCCTCGATACGCCGTTCTCCGAGTGAGAGGTCTGTCCCTCGGCTCCCCGCTTATTCAGCATATACGCCGCAATCTCCACTTGGAGGTAGGCGTACTGTGCCGGGACTTCGGTTGCATCGTTCTGGTACGGATAGGCTTTCGCAAGAACCTTTCTTCCCGCAAGAGTGAGGTAGGTGGACAACACTTCGTCAGGGTCAGAACTTCCTACTATGGCCTTGAGAGCGGTCAGCTTTTCTTCCTGCGTCATGCTGTCTCACCTTCCTTTCATTCGTTAGTTTCCGAGGTCTCCTCGGTGGTGTCCTTCTCAGGTTCACCCTCGGTGGAATCGCCGGGGGTCTCCTCGGTGGTGTCCTTCACGATGAACACCCGGTTAAGCGGGTTTTTACCCTCCGCAAGCTCTTTGATACGAGCCTTGGTGGGCTTGTACCCCTCCACAGGGTACATATCACCTTCCTGATAGAGGTGTTCATCGTTTTTCAAATCCCGAAACGGGCTGATTACTCGATACATTTTCTGTCCTCCTTATACTGCGATTACACGCCGGGGGTGACAGTAATCTTAACTGCCTTGGTAGCGTCCGTCAGAGCCGCAAGATAATACTTACGGGAGAAGATGGTGTTCAGACGAGTGTTCGCCGCAGTCTCGGAACGGCTGTTGGCAGTAATCTGCTCGACCTCAACACCCTTCTTGTTAAACAGAGTGACCGCTTCCTTAGTACCGATGATGATAGTACCAGCCACTGCGTCCTTCTTGGTGTACAGGTTGACACCTGCCACAGTACCGACATAACCATTACGAGCGAAGGACTCAACATACTTGAGGTCTTCGTTCAGAGCCTTACGAATTGCCGCCATATCAGCCGCATTGACGAAACCAAAGATGTTCACGCCCTCAATCTGCTCAAGGTTCAGCTTGGCTACAGCGTCAGCAAAAGTGCCAAAGCCGTAAGTCTTCGCTTCAACAGCAAGAGTAGCCTTGTTGAACTCTGCGAAGATGTCCTTGTTGACGGTGTTGAACATATCCGTACCCATATGGCGAACGCCGACAGGAATGAGCATGGGGTCAGTCATGGCCTGTTCGTCATAGTACTCGAAGCGGTTCTGAGCAAGCAGAATCTTGTACTCCTCCGGGGTATAAGTGACCTCAATGGACTTGGTATTACCCTTGGTCATTTCCAGCTTTTCAGTGCCATCGGTGGCCTTGTAGACATTGATCTTGCGAATCATGCCGGCCTGTCCCACAAGAGAGTTGTCCACAGTGCAAAACTGTTGCAGATCAAGGTGGGAATTGTACTGGTCTTCAATCTCATTGGAGAGATAGAAGTTATCATAAATCTTATGCGCCATTACTCTTTACCTCCATAAAGTTCTTTGTATTCCTCCGGGTGTTCCTCAGAGAACTTGTGACGCTCCATCGGGTCGAGTTTTCGGAACTTTTCGAGCGTCATGGTCTTGGAATCCCCATCGGGAGTAGGTTTCGGTGTATTCTTGAGAGCTTCCGCACGAACCTTTTTCTCAAAAGAAGTCAAGTGCTTCTGCTGATTGGCAAACACCTTTTCAGAATCGCCGTCTGCCATAGCTTCTGCCGTTTCATCGGCAAGTGCTTCTTCATAGCCGAGAGCAACCAGCTTCGCCTTGTTCTTGGCGATAACAGACTCACGCAGGAGCTTGTCGTACTTGCTTTGAAGTTCTTCTCGCTCCTCCTGTTCCTTCTGCTTTTTCTGCTCGTCCTCGGTCATTTTCTCCCGGAGCTGTTTCTTATACCCAGCGGCTTCGCTGTTGCTCTTGGAGAGGGCATTTTTCAGCCTTTCAATTTCAGCGGAATGGTCTTCCGGGACAGTTACCTTTTCCAAAGCGGCTTCGACCTCTTCAAAGGCCATACCCTCTTTGTAAGCGTCCCCAAGCACTTCTTTAAGGTTCATACTGATTTCCTCCTTGCGTTTCATAGGTAGTTCACTCTACACAGTTTTCTGTTTGAAGGGTTGTCTCCCTGTTGCGTTTTAAGGTGTTCCCTCACCATAACCAAGCGAAAATCGCTTTAATTATTCGTCTTCGTCCGAACTGTCCGGGTTTTTCGGATTGTTCGGGTTGTTCTGCGCCGCCATCTGCTGTTGCGCCAGCTTTTCCTGCTGTTCCTCGTAATACTCCATGCTCATGGTGTACGCCCTTTCCGGGTCTACGAATAGGCCGCTGTGCTGGAACGCCAACAGAGGGTGAATCTTCGACTGCTGTAGCATGGCCACCAACACCTGAGACTTGCTCTGAATGTTCTCATAATTGCGTCTGGTAAACTGCAATTCGATGTCCTTCAAGCGGAGATTGATGTCAGACAGGTCTCGGCAGATACGGAGAACCAGCTTGAGCATTTTCTTTTCGGCTTTTTTGAACATATGCTCGCTGTCTTTTGCCCTCGCTTCCGCAAGCGACCAGCCATCACGCAGGAGCACCGCCGCCCCGGTGTCGGAAGTAGAACTGCCGCCGTTTCTGTTGGGCATACCGCAGATGGTGAGGACAGCGTTGTACAGATCGTCTTTGAGCGTCTGCGTCTGCCCCTGATTCAGTTCCTTCACAACGAGGTCAACATCAATGTTGCCGCCATTGTCGTTAGGCGGTACGAGAATTGCACCCTCCGCAAGAAATTCTTTGAATTTCTCTTTCTCGATGTGGCAACCGATGAATTTCCAGAACGCTTGAATGAACTGCTCCACGCCATCCATACGGTTAGACTCAGTGTTGTTGATTGCGTCCAGAAGAGGAAGGACAATCTCAAAAGAGCCAAGCCGAGCGTTGTTTGCCGGGTACTCAAAAATCGGAATCATGTCCAGAGCATGAGCCTTGGACTCCTCCCGATTGATGATGTCCCCATCAATCAGCCAGTAGTAGTTCTCGGTGTAAACGGAATAGTGCGTTACCTCGTCCTCGTCTTTGCTGTACTTTACCGCCATCAGCGGCTTGTTTCCGATTTCATTGGAATACACAACGAAGGTGTCACGGGGGTCGAGCGTGTACATTTCAAACGGGGACTCGTCTTCATCATCCGATTCATCGGGCAACACCAAGCGAAAAGCGGTTCCGCAAATCATCTGCCATTCCACAATCTCTTGGTCTTGCGTGGCTTTGTCCTCGGCAAACATCAGCTCATTCAGAGCCGTAATACCAGAGGTGACGCTTTCCTCAGTGCTTCTGCCGATATACTGGATGGGTTCTCCGCAGAGATAACCGACCTTGAAGGAAACAATCTCGTTCGCCCGGTTCTCCACAATCCTGTTGCAGATTTCGGGACGGACTTCTTTCGTCCGATTCTGAATGGGTTGCTCGCCCTTGTAGTACTTCCACAAGTAATCAATCTCACTGCGGTTGAGAGCGTGGTCGTTGAGGGCTTTCTGCAAAACCGTAACCACATTCTCGTTGGTAATCTCCTTCACGCTGGACTTGATAACCCGTCTGCCGCTCATTTGCCGGGTTTTGCTCACCGGCTTTGAGGTGTCGATCACATTTCCCAAGATTGCTCCCTCCTTTCCTCTAAAATAAAAAGACGCATGACTGTTCGTAGGGCTTTCGCCATACTCGCAATCATGCGCCAAACTCAAACTATAATTTTTCGCATATATTATAGCATTTTAATTCTCGAAAGTCAAGTTATGATTCTTGTTTCGAGAATTATTTGTTGAAAACTCGGTGGGAATTGTGAATTACCAAGGTCGTTTGAAAACTTCCACCTTTTGTCCGCTCAGGCTTTGGGCATATTCAGCCAGCATTGCCATGCCATCGGGAACATCATCGTGCTTATTCTTACCAGCCATTGTGTAAGAGCAGAGCATATCCATCATCTTGCCGTAGTCTGACTTCCGCTGGTAGAGAGAAGCGTCTTTGAACAGGCAGTGTTCCTTGACCCATGCGCTGTTTACGATGATTTTCGTTTCCTTGTTAGCAGTGGTGAACTTGGTGGTGATGTGCGTGATACCGCCTTTTTTCTTTACTTCCTCCTGTATTTTCTCAGCGACCCGCCGCCCAGCGGAATTAGACTCGAACCGGCAGGATTTCACCTTGTCCCGCATAAGGATTTCCGTCAGCCGAGCGTCCACGATATTGGGTAGCCCATTGTCGCACACGCAATCGTCAATATAATAATCCTGCCCATACACATACGCCACCGGCAGGAAAGCGTAGTCCGCTCCTTTGTCCTTGGTGTCGCAGATACCAATGATTGCGTCAGGGTCTTCCTTCGGCAACTCGAAGTAGCGGCGAAGCTCGTCTTGTGCATAAACCAAGCCCTCACGCTCAATCGGCTCGTTCATATACAGTGCTCGCCAGCTCACATCGTCCATGATGTTCCTCTGCTCGTGATAAAATCTTGTGTTGAACCCCACGCCATAAGCATAGTCAAAATTGGATTCATCGTTTTCATCAAGAGCGGGAATCACAATGAATTTTGCCCGGTCACTGTCGATATACTCCCGCTCAAGCCGACCAATGACATCGTGGACAGACCAACGGGTTGCAATGTGAAGTTCTTTACAGTGATCTCCGATTTTACGCTGTCTCAAGTCAGTGGTGTAGGTCTCCCACAGCTTGTCCAATCGCTCCTTGGACAGAGCAACTTCAATACCAGATACCAAGTCATCACAGTAGAGCAGAGTAGCCGCACGATACAGACCAGCATTGCCAGTTCCGATAGAGGTGAACTCCAAGGTCTCAAAACGCTGTCTCTTGTCAAGGTCAATGCGGCAGTCTTTTGCGTTGGTGTTGGACACCTTGATGTCGGGGAAAACATCGTGCCATAGATAATCTCCGTTGCGGTCAAATATGCGCAGACATTCATCGTACACCCCTCGGACAAAGCTGTTGGAGTGCGAGCCGGTCAGCATAGGGTCATTGGGGATTTTCCCGCCGAGCCATGTGAGGTAGAAGATAGCCAGAGTGGTTTTTCCTGCGCCCGGTGGGAGAGAGACCGCCAACAAATCCAGTTTATCGTCTGCCAGCTCTTGCAGAGCGTCTACCACCCGTTTCAGCACCTTCCTGCGGGGAGGGTAGAACTTTTTCTCCGGGTCTCGGTTCCACTCCACATAGAGGAGGTAGCTGTCGAAATCATAAGGAGCGGCAGTCAGGCATACACGCTTGTGCAAATCATAAACCAGCCGCACCTGCTCCCCGGATATGGCGGTATTGCGCATGGTTTTCTCACATTCTGCTGACAGTAGTTTCAAAAACTCTACGCCAAGGTCGCTGTCGGTTTTCATGGCTTCCTTGCTCATGTAGTACAGGTCTTCCATGGACTGGTACTCATGGCTCTTTTTGATTTTTTCAAAAATTGTCTCAAGTAACTTTCGCATAATACCTCCAAAAGAAAAATGACGCATGACCGTTTGAGCATTACGCTCTCGCAATCATGCGCCATTCTAAATCAATTTTACACCTTCCCGTCAATGATGGATTGCAACTTCGTTCCAAGCTCAAGCCATTTCGGGTGTACTTTGTTTGAAATAAAACCGTCACTTTCGATATGACAGCTATATCGGTCTCCGCCCTTGGTGAAAATTTGCAAGAAGAATCCTTCGCCCTCGGTGTAGTAGGTTGTTTGAGACTGTGACCCCGCAGAAGCCGCCCCAACGACCGCACCAACCCCGCCTGCAATCGCTCCTCCGATGATAGCTCGTGAGATAACGCCTTTGCTCTTGGTCTGTGTTTGAGCCTTTTGTACCACATTCTCCACGATGGAATACGAAGTGATTTCATCATAGGGAATGAGATACTTGATGAACCATATCACTCGGTTATCGTCACTGAACATGATGTTCTCATTCGGCGCACGACCGTTGAAGCTCTTAAAAATCTGACAGCTTTCAAACAGTTTCGCATTGTCGAGAGCTTCCCTTGCCAGATCAATTTGATACTGGTCGGGCTTTCGCTTGCTTAGGAGCTTGTCGAGCTTTTTCTGCGCCTTTTCAATATTCTTGGTGTTGTGAAAATTATCGTATCGCCCCATGGCGTTTCCCTCCCATCAAGTAGTTAAAGTAGTTGTTTTTTGCTTTTTCCGTAAACTTTCGCTATATATGCGCATACTAAGAGGAAGTTACACGCAAAACCTGATTTTCCGCTACTTTAACTACTTCTTTTGCTGATTTCATATTGCTTGCATTTGCGGAAAAAAGTGGAGGAGGACATACCAGACTCTCGGATTGCATCTTTGAGAGCGATCTTACCTCCCGCCCAAGCATTTGCCACCGCAAAGAACTTTTCATTAGCGGGAATGGGCTTTCGCCCTTTGTATTTCCCCTTGGCCTTGGCAATCTCAATTCCTTCCCGTTGTCTCTCAAGCATACTGGTTCGTTCCAGCTCGGAGAGTGCGGCAAACACCGTCACCATAAACTTACCTTGCGGAGTGGACATATCCATCTTTTCCTTGTCGGACACAAGATTCACGCTCTTGGCCTGTAACCTGTTCACAGTGTTTAAGAAATCGAGGGTGCTTCTGGAAAGCCGGGAGAAAGACTCTACATACAGGGTATCACCCTCCCGCAGGAACTCCATCATTTCCTTAAACTCGGTGCGCTCTGTGTTTTTCCCACTCATTTTGTCACAGTAGATTTTCTCCACACCGAGGGTCTTCATCAGCTCCAACTGCCGGGCAAGGTTTTGCTCAACGGTGCTCACCCGCACATACCCCACCTTCATGTGGCTCACCTCCTGTTACGGTTCTCGTGGAACATAAGTCAGTTTGATGTCGTAACCAAGAGCTTCCATGATGTTGATGAAGGTGCGATTGATAAGACCGTCCTCTTTGTGAATGACCCGGTTGACATACTGACCCGTTGTGCCAACAGCCTTTGCGATTTGCTCCTGAGTGGTGCGGTTCTGCACACACAGGGTCTTCACATCAATTTCAATATCGTTCAAAACTGCCATCGAAAAATCCTCCTTTGTCTTTGTAAGATAATATTATCATATATCAGAGTATGTTGTCAATACTTATAAGATAACTTTATATCTTTTTTGTTTCTTTTTCGATTTTTCGGCTACTCAAGCCACTCCCTGCGGCTCGTGCGGCGGGTCGCTGTCCCCCCTCCGGGGGGGTGTGCCCTCCGGGGTTATCCGCTCCGCTATCATTGAACCCCCGCCCACTTGATAGCACTATCAAAACAGAAAAACACAATTCTAAAAATAGTATTATCACAATACCCAATAGAGGACACCCCAACGACACCAAATAAACCACCTATCGCAGGACGGCATAAGCCGCTATATTATCTCATAGCATACACAAGAACGCAACACACAAGCCCATAACACAAGAACATAACAGCGAAACGCAAGAACACAAGCGCATAACATAACAAGCCCATACAATAAAGCACGATCACAATATAAAGCCCTTGCATATAAGCTCATAGCAAGCCACACAAGCCCATATAATAGCGGGGTATAATAGAGGAACCCCCATAATAAAAAGCCCTCTACAGAGCATTACAAGCCGATTATAGAGGGTATAGAAAAACCCCGCCTATATTGGGCGGGGTCTATGTATTTAATTGTTTCGTTTCAAAATTTCGGCCAACAACACAAACGGGAAAACAAGCAAAACCACAAGCCACATTTTATAACCCCCTTTACACGAATAGAAAACGCCTTGTTTCTGTCGTTTTGGTATATTTTGCGGCTATTTCGGGCATATCCCGTTTTAATGCCGTTGTATCAATGCGGGAACTTGTAACGGCTTTATAACTTGCTTTGTGCTCATTCCCGGCGATATTGTCAAGTCCATTTTCGTCCATGTACTTTTTCAAGCTGTCTTTCAAACTGTCCAGCGTTGCGCCGATTTCCTCAGCCATGCGGGTATATTCTGCAATTTCCCGCATTAGGGCGTTAAGATTGTCCATTGCTATTTTATTATAATCCGTCATTTTCAACCCCTCCATTTTAGCAAGCCCGGTTATATTGTGCCCATGTTGGAATTGTGCGCAACTCGTCCCGCATTTCCTTTATAGCGGCTTTTATCGCTTTCAAGGTGCCTTTATAATCGTTATAACCAGTACACCAACCCGGCGAACATTGCACCAAACCCAAACCGGCACAAGCAATAAGAAATTGCTTTATTTCGGTTATTTCCTTATTTGCGTCCCGTCTATCCTCCCAACTGTCAAGGGCAACCGGGAAATTATTTTCAATATCAAGTGTAAAGCCCTCATAATATCCCGGCTTGATTGCAATATGGTAATAATAGAAATTGTGCTTTTCAAGCTCTGTTTTAATGTTTTCATAATCGCAGTTATAGCAATCTTCTATGTATTCCGTTATGGCGTTTTCAATCGTGCCGCCGTACTCGTTTACTTGCGTTTGTATTTCCTCCATAAACTCCAAATCGTTTTCAAGCTCCAACGAATCATAAGGACGCAAGCCCATTGTTATATAATCGCTTGTAAAGTAATTCACTGCACCCATTTTTTAACCCTCCATATAGCTATATGCGTATTGCTCCACCGTTCCCAATGTTCCCGCCGTGGGCGTTTCCCCGGTGAACCTGTCCACCGTCTCAACCGGTATATAAAAGGCGGTATATTTTCCCGTTTCACTGTCCCGGCAGTTATACCACTCAAAAGCATTTACAATGCTATCGAATGTTTCCCCGGCGCAATTTTGATTGATTTTGTTTATATCCATATCAAGCCGAAACGGGGAACCGGGGTGTAAATTGCAAGGACAAAAACGAACGGTTAAACCGTTGTTATATGCCTGTCTTGCCTGTTTCTTGTTTATCCGCTTGAATGTATAACCGTTTTCCGTGAAGGTGTAAGCCCTCATTTTCAAACCCTCCCGCCGTTGAGCTTGCAAAACTCTTGCAATAATTTTTCCGTTTCTTCCTTTTTCGTTTCGTATGGGGTGGAGTAATTTTCCCAAATTTCACGGGCTTTTTTCTCATACTCCTCGATACCGTCAAGCCGTTTTCCCGGCATATTTCTATAACCTGTGCAGATCGTAACGCCGTACACCTCAAAAATATCAAAATTCCAGCCGTATACACCGCAAGTATATGCTATTGGCTCATGATTGCGGAGTAAATAGGAAAGATCACAATACCCCGCACAACGAACATTTACAGAACCGTTTACAATGGCTTTTCTTGTGGTTTTGTATTTCATTTTTTGCGCCCTCCTCTTATAAACTCATGTATTCCGCTTTGCTCAATCCGCAAAACGCTTTAATGTGTCGGCCTGTCGTGGCTGTCCAATCGTTCCATAGCTTGACCAATTCCCCGGAAACAAGCCTTTTAATAATGGGGGTTCCATAGCTGTATAGCGTTTCTGTCCCGTTGTCCGCCACAATTACAACCGCTTTCCCGTAAAAACTTTTTCGGCCGTCTGTCGGGGTCAATTCGTATTTTCTCATTTTGTTTTCTTCCTCCTCTTTTTCGAGTTTTTCAATTTCTGTGGCGTGAATGTCGTACAAATGAGCGGCGGCATTAGTGAAACTTTTTAATTCGTCTCCACTCATTGTTTTGCTTTCGCTTGTTCCGTCCCATTTATCAATAAGTGATACGGTATACAAGGAATCATTTTTGATGTCAGCAATTTTGAAATTCTTAGCCATTTTGAAAACCTCCGTTTTATCTCGTTCGGATTGTTTGTTGTCCTGTTGTGATTATAGTATAATTCAGCTTTTCCGAATTGTCAAGGGGTTTTCAGAAAAATTTTATCTTTTTCGGATTGTTTGTTGTCTCCTATACATTATATAGGGAAAACCAAAAACCCGCCAACGCTCCACCGGCTCCACCTCCACCGGGGGACGATCCACCGCCAATAGAAAAACCGCCGCTTTTCCCGGTGAAAACCAGAGAATACGAGCGGCGGTTTCATAGTCGATAGTCGTTAGTCGCTGTCAGAGTCGGAGTCGCTTTCAGAGTCGATAAGGTATCGCTGTCTGATAGAGTCGGGGTCATAGTCGTTGTCCTGCTGAACATTCGGAGTGACAACATATTCGGTCTTGTCCTGATAGCCATAGTTGTTCTTGCCGAGGAAGATACCCATGACGGGGTTGATCTTCCCATTTTGAGAGTAATTCTCCCACAGAACCTCCATAATTCTGTAGGCTTTTTTAATAACGAGTGCCACTTCCTGCGGCAACGCAGTCTTATATCCAGACCCACCAGTGGCATAGTCGTTCACAATAGCAATCAAAGTCCGTCTGCTCATACCGTTCAATGCCAATGCCATACCAGAAACCGTAGGTTTCATATCACTGGAAGCCATGAACTCAAAATACTCATTCAGTCGATTTGTCACTTGCTCCACATCATGCAAATCAATGTCAGGCAAGTTCATCAGGTGCATGGAGTTTTGCAGATACTTCGTATTGTCACCCGGCTCCAAGTCGTACCCATTCATACCAATCACAGGGGAGTTACCACCCCTCGGCTTCTTCTTAATCACCTGCGGCTTGTTCTCACCATCGGTGTTTTTCTTCACTGCCATAGTCGTTTTACCTCCTCTGAGAGTCCTCTTTTCGAGCCGAAAGAGTCCTCTTCCTTCTTATTCTTATTGCGTAGTTAAAGTAGTTAAAAATCGGTTTTTGCGTAAACTTTTACTATATAGACCCCCTTATAGAGGACTTTTACGCAAATTCAAGATTTGAACTACTTTAACTACTTCATCTATAACCTCTCAAAAAGACAAATTACAATCTATTTCAGACTACTTTCCAAATGTCGTTCTTGATTATTTTTCAATCCGAATTGGATAATTTCAGCTATTCCCAACCCTCTTGCTCGTGTCTGTAAAATGAAGTACACTTTCTTTCGATACGAAGCATGACTTCATTGATGGAAAGTCGCAGTCGATTTATCTTTGTTTTGCTCGTTTCATGAGTTATATATTCTGTGTTTTTCCGTTTCTCCAAAGTCTCCACCAGCTCGTTTTGCAGAACTTTCAGAAGTTCAAAGTCGCTCATTTTTACACCTCTCGTTTTCAATCAAGAACGCCAACAACATTCCCATTCGCATTTTCCAGCTACTAAGCCAAGACAGGAGAGTGCCATCGAGCAGGTGAGATACGATCTCAACCCGGTTGATGTCCTCCAACAAGCCCTGCATTTCTCTCAAAATTTTTTTCTCCACCCTCGTCACTCCAATCTTCGTCATAGATTTCGTAGCGGTTTTCTGTGTCAAAGTCGATAATCCGTTTTACTTCGATGGTTTTAAGGCACACTACCCGATAGTCCTTACCACATCTTCGGCGGCGAAAGTCGGCTTTCGCAGTTGCCAAAGAGTCGTAGGTGAGAGCCTGATTTCTACTCGTTCTCTGGTGCGGCGGGAAATATCGGTAGTCTGTTCCATACAGAAAATTACCCGTTTTGATGTTCTGTATCGCAAACATTTTTCTCCCTCTCAGCTTTATCACACGCATTTTTACAGGCTTCACATTTCATATAATCTCTTTCGAGCCAACAATCGAACAGTGTGCATTTCGGAAGATGTCGCTCGATAGGAGCTTTTCGGCCATGCGTCCTATCCCTGTGGGTATGATACCGACAAACGCTCTTTCCCCAAAAGTCTCCATCATGGGTGCAGGTTTCTTTTTCGGGAGAGACTTCATGTTCAACTTTGATTTTCATTTCGTTACCTCCTCCACACGCTTTGACAGTCTAAGACAAACGCCCACATGATATGCCACACATGCTTCACCCAAGCAAGGGTAGAAAACCTGAGTCGTAAGCGTCCCATTACCACGCAGAACAGGCGGGTGCTCCTCTGTGTACACACGATAGGGGCAGAGCTTGAACTTGGAATTTTCATCGATACAGCTTGCGTTCATTGCCAACACTCCTATAATTGCCAGTAAGATTTCATTTCCTTACCCACCTCAACAGACAGTTTTGTGGAAATGATACGGGCGTGTTCGTACTGAGCTTTTACGCCAAATGTATAATCGCCCTCCCAACGCTTACCCTTATGCTTTGTGGCTTCTTGGATATTTTTCTCATTGGCTTTTAAGAGATCGGCTTGATACAGGGTCAAAAGTCTCACAAGCTCTTGTTTCTCACTCAATTTCAAGGTTCTTTACCTCCTCTATAATCTGTTCCAGACATTCAGCGGTCTTTACGATAAAATCATCGTTTTGCTTGAAAAGTATTTCTCTCCTCCGTAACTCGTCAAGAGTCATAAGAGCCGTATGAATTTTTTCAGCACATTCAGCCACATGGGTCTGATTATTTGTTTCTGCGGTGATAGGGTAGAAAGAATCTCGTCTCCCAAATTCGCTTCCATTCGTCATAACAAACTTTGTACGAGCGGGAGTGATACGCTCGATGGTAAGAGGGATTGTTTTCGGATAGCGGAAAAATCCCCACCCAATCTGCGTTTTTACCCTGATACCGACCACATCACCGGGTTTCAATGTGTTTTTGTCGATAGAGTCAAACATTATACCACCTCTTTGAGCTTCAACCCCCAATAGATCACAAACCCGCTGGAAGTTGATTTGCGGTCAAACCATTCGGGGTGACGCTCCATTTCAGAGTTGAATTTCCTTGCCGAAAGCACAAACGCACCCTCGGATTTCGCCCACATCTTGAAAGCCTGATAGAGGTCTTTGGCTCTGATAGTCGTGCGCTTGTTCTTCTCCCCAAGCGGGTTGCACTCGTCTTCTGGCACACGCACACAGCGGTTTTCAAGGAATTGGAGTACAAGGTCATTATCCCGCTCATACTTCGCCACAACAGACCTCAGCGGCTCTGACATGGTGAGACCATTCTCTTTGTACTTGATGTACCCACGCACGAGCCACATGAAAATACCGCTCATGGCTTCCTGAGAAGTCAGCTCGTCTTTGAGGTGCGTGTCCTGTTCGGCGGGGGAAAAGTGTCGGTTGAACTCAATCACCTTGATACGCTCAGAAGCGAATAGGCTCTTGTCTGTTACCATCGGCAGGTCGTTACAGGAAAGCCAGAGCGTGAATTGCGGCTTGAAAGTAATCGCAGACTGGTACAGCGCACGAGCCGAGATTTCCTCACCGCCTGTGAACTGCTTGATTTTCTCCTCGTCCAACTTTCCATATTCGTTGCTCTCGGACATGGTGACAAACCTCTTGCCCTTGAGACCTGCAAGGGTAGGGCTGGCGGCTTCTGCGTCCTTCTGCCTGTCTCCCCGGCAGATCATACCGACCGGGGCAACCTTGGCGTAGTCTCCGAGCATGGTTTCAATCGTGTTGAGCAGTGTAGATTTTCCGTTACGGGTTGTTTTGCCATGCAGGATAAACATACACTCCTCGTTGCTCATGCCGAGGATAGAGTAGCCGAGGGAGCGTTGCAGGAAGTCAGCTTTATCCTTTTCGCCCTGCGTCACCTCGTCAATGAACTGTTCCCATCGGTCACACTTGATGTCTCTGCGGACGGTGTGACGGAAATTGGTTTGCATGGTGAGAAAATCATCCCACTTAGCTTCCCGAAAAGAAAAATCCCGGAGGGAGTAGGTGCCGTTCAGACAGTTTATAAGGTATGGGTCAGCGTCAAACTCAGTGGCAGAGATACGAAGCTCGCCTGTAGCGTCTTTGAGTATTCTGTCTCTCATGCGCCTGTCACCCATTTTGTTCACAAAAGAGGTGTAGGCTTTTCGGATTTCATCATCCACGATCTCCCCGCAGTAGAGAATCATCAGCCGCACAAAGTCCTTGATTTTCTCAGAGACAAGGATCGCCCCTTCGTCTTTGCGCCATGCGCCCTCGAAGTAGGTGTACCAGCTCTTATGCTCTGTGCAGTATCGGGCTTCCCGGTTGTAGAGCATACCAAACAGGTTTGCCATGCCCATTTCCGACCATTCAAACCCGGAACTGGTTTCATCGGCTTTCTCAGGGTGATATGACTTGATGATATACATTTTTTCGGACAGGTCTTCGTCCATAATAACCCTACCGTTGCGAAGCTCGAAAAGCTCTCTATCACTTGCCACGACTGCGTTCACCTCCCACTGCTATGGCGCATTTCTGCTTGTCCTCCACCCACCATGCGCAGTCCTCTTTGCGGCACAGGCACGATTTGAGAGTATTGCACTCAGGGCAAATGTAGAATAAAGGACAGATTTTATCGTTTTCAAATTCAGACATTGTACAAATCCCTCCTCACATTTCTTTTCACTTCTTCATTGTCTTGCTTTGTATATCCCACTTCTGCGATAATATCTCGGAGCACTTGCAAGCGTTTTTCGTCCTCCTCAACAGTAATGGATTTGATATACTCAATGATTCTGCGTACCTCAAGAGCAGTCCAGTGAGGAATCTTGTTTCCATAGAGCTTTTTGCCAATCGCATTGATTGTAGCGGGAGAAAGGCCAAGCTCATAAGCGATCTCGGCGTTTGTGTAAATCCATTCGCCTTTGGTGTTAATCATTGCCAACACCTCCGCACTTCTCATGGCAAATGATTCGACCGCTCTTACACTTGGGAACAAGCATGAATTGGAGGTCAGGGTCTACGCAAGCCACCATCAACTTTACCAGTTCACGGATTTCCCACTGCGCTCTCATGCACAGACGCTCATTCGCCATGTGGATAAGCTCTCTTAGGTTGCAGGACAGATACAAAGAAGTCATGCAAGCGTTGGGAAGAATGTACCGTGCGTCCTCATTGGGAACACCAACTTTTTGACACTCCTCGTAAAATTCTGCAATCCGATTCATAACCGTACCGTAGTCATAATCACCACCCGCTTCCTCTACAGAGCAAGGTAGCACTGCTGAAAATCCGTCCTCAGAACAGTATCTCTGAGACCGTTGAGTAAAGCTACAGTGTCTATGCCGCACGAGTTGATGGGAACAAGCACGAGAAATTCCCTCGATTTTGAAGGTGAAGTAGATGTGCTCGAATACGCTGTGATGTCCATTGCGGTAAAGGTGCTTCACCAGTCCGAGCGGGTTCTTGGGGTCGCTGTCATAGCAGATACTTGCGATTTTCGCAATGGTTTCGATGGGGTCAGGCGTTGCCTGTATGAGTGTTACTGTCATTAGAATCCTCCTCATTTCTGAATATCACGACCATGGAGGGGAAAGGAGCGGCGGTTTTCGCATTTCCAAACTTTAACCGCCCACGAATGAATCTTATCTCGGCCTTCCCGTATATGAAGTCGTGAAAATACTTTGTGTCAGTTCTTGCTGGAATGAGCATAACCACGAGCGTGTTTTTCTTACGACTTTCCTCAAAAGATTTTTGAACCCATTTTGCGATTTCTTTTCCGTATGGGGGATTGCAGAATACTCGTTCCCCCCCCCCAATCATGAATTAGACCGTCCTGCTCCCGGTTGTAATACCGAGCGCACTTGTGGTTATGAAGATCGGCGCATGGGTCGAGGGTGAACTGAAATTCCAAATCCAATTTATCAAAGAAATCTTGTGGTGTTGCCCAATCATCGGTTTTGCTACTAAACATTACATCAGTGTTCAAGGTTTACTCACCATCACTTTGTCTAAAAGCTGTTCATACAGACTCTTGAACAAATCCCGCTCGATTTCGGCCTTTGAAACCTCTGTCGAAGGAGAAGTGGAAACCTGAGTCCCCCCCCCGACAGCCGCAGGAGCGTGAAGACCGAGCGAATATAGGAGCGCATGGTCGATATTCTTCATTTCGCTCGTAGTGCAGGAACGGATGAAAGTGTCCAGCCGCTCTTTTGAGACCGTCTGAATGTTCTCACAGAGGGCAGTAGACGGAACTTTGCACAGCACCTCCACATGGGTCGGCATGGGCTTCTTTTCTCGTGAGGTGAGGAATACAACCTCTACATTGGGCGAGTGCTTGTTGCCGAGATCGTTCGAGACGATAACACCGGGTCTGCCGCCGCTCTGCTCCGAGCCAGTGTATGTACCTTCTGTGATGAAGAAAATGTCTCCCCGGCAATATTCTTGAACCATAAAATTACCTCCAAATCTAATTAAGACAATATATTGGCCTTTTATGATTAGATAATAACACGAAAAAGATTGATTGTCAACCCTTGCGAGAATAATTTTTATCTTTTTCGTGTTATATCCTATCTTTTGTATCTGGTGACACTGTTGCAGATAGTTCTAATCTCATTTCGGTCAAGGGGTGGGTCACAGGCTACCATGTTCGCATACAGAAGTTCATCGTAAATCTGTTGCTTGCTATAACCCTGATTGTGTAACATACCCGCCAGCGAGGTCAGACAGATATTTCTGCTCCCGTCTGGAATCCGGGGATAAACGGGACGAAGTTTGATTCGGTTGTTCTCAGGCCATGCCCATATCGGTGAATAAATCCGACCTCCGTACCGCTCCCCGTCTTTTTCCTCTCTGGTTTCGGGAAAGAACTTCTCTACCACATAGTCAATCGCACCTTGGTCTTCTTCAATAGTGTCGTATAAGAGTGTATCGCCAGTCATGATGAAGTACCGAGCCGCCTTGTAAATCTCCACTCCTGCGAGGTTGTTTTTTCCCTTAAAAGGGAGTGTCCCTTTAAGTAGAATGTGAAAGCCCCTGCCGCTCTTGGACTTCTCGGTGTAGCTCTCACACAACCCTATAATTTCAGCCGCCAGCGGGGACAGGAAACCGTCTTGATCGTAGCCATCGTCTATGTCAATCCCCACATAGCCATTGTCGTTGAAGACGAACCCACAGTAATCATAGTGTCCCTCCGACACAGCCTTGAGAGCCGTGTCGAAGGAAGACCATGTTTCTGGATTGGTGGAGGAAGCGGCTTCTCGCTCAAATGCTTTCATCGGAACCTTGCTGTCACTGCGAGTACAGACCCATTGATTCAACCTTTTCAATTCTTCGGGTATGTTCTCGTATCGTGTCAAATCAGGCTCCTCCTTTTTGCAATTTTGTGCTCCAACTCGTTTACCAAAGCCCAAATCTTGTCCTGCTTGATGTTTTTCTGCACAGACACCCTGTAAACATTATCGGGAATGGTATCACCCTCCCGGTAAATAAACAGCAGAATGTCCCTGTCAGCGTCAGTGAAACCCTTTAGAGCGTGTTCACAGGCATACCAGTTCTGCTTATCAGCGTCAGAACGAAACTTCGGGTTGGGGTGTCTGGCATAGAATCTCATGCAGTGCTGGATATAGTCAGAATAGTATGTCCTCATTCTTCACCCTCCGCTTTGCGGGGAGCTGTCCTCTTGGAAACCTCGCCCTCAAAGTACCATTTGTTGTCGATGTTGATGGGGTAGCCGCTGACATCCGATTTCATCAGCTTCCCATGGTTGATGATGTGCTGGGCAGACGCAATCGCCATCTGGTTTTTCACCAAGTCTTTTCCAGTGCGAAGCAGGAAAGTCACCTTTCCGTTCGTATTTTTCAGCCTGTAGTTCATTCTCTGACCTCCTCATTCCATTCGGCAATGTCAATACCGTATTGTTTTAATTTGTAAGCGCACAGCCACGCTTTGTCCTCGTCACCCATTTCATACCGTTTCACAAGAGCGTCCAGTTCGGTGGAAAAGCTGTCATAAAAAGCCCGTAAGCGTTTCTTCCCAAAACCGAACTTTTCATGGAGTAGCCATAAAATCAGAGCGTCCATTTCATGCTCATTCTTTTTATCGAACTCGGCGCATTGGCGAAGAATTTCAGCGTCTATGGCTTTCTGTTCCTTTGCGCTGAACTGTACTCCGAAGATGTGACCCCTGTTTCTTTTGAAAACCGGCATATCAGACACCTACCACATGGGAAGCGATCATATCCGCATGGTGCGTCCAGAGCACATTCGGGAATCTCTGTACAGTGTTGGTGAACTCACGCCAATGTTCCCGGTCGGTGAAAGCACCCATGTGATAAAGAACGCACATGACTTCCTCCTCGGTCAGCGTCATGTACTGAGAGAGAAGAATGACCGACTTGTCACCATGTCCTTTGATAGCAGTGTCGGGGTTGTATTCCCACGCCTGTTCGTCATAGACAGGACACTCCCCATACCAATCTGCAATGGTTTCTTTAACCGGGTGGCGGTACTGGTCGATTTTACACAGGTCATGGAACATACCTACGATGAAGGGGCTTTCGGCTCTCTGCCATTTCAGACCATTCTTCGCAGACAGGTCTACCAGAGAGTTCATCACCATCAGAGAATGGTCGAACAGCCCTCCCTCGTAGGCTCCATGGTATTTTGTGCTTGCCGGGGAGCGAAAGAACCCATTCGCCAGCAGATAGGTTTTGAAGTCCTGAGAGATAATCTTGTCAAAACCAGCGGCTTCAAATAACTGCAATCTTTCCCGTTCTGTCATTGGTCTCCCTCCTTCATCAGTTCACAGATAAACGCCATATTACAGGCCATGTGCTTGTAATGTTCGATACCGCTCTCAGCGTCCTTTGAGCGGTGATCTTCAATGAAGGAAAGCCAGTGGCGGTAAAAAGCGTCTACATACCGTTGCAGTTCGACTTTCCTCCAATTATCCGGGTCATGGTATTTTTCCGTTCCATACTCCCGGACAACCGCAATATCACGGATAATTTGAACAGGGACAAGGGACAGCTTGGCTTTCCCTTTATCGTCCTTAGCAATCTCCATTTCATTTCCTCCTGCTCCGCAAAGCCCTCTGAACACCTTTTGACCTTTGCGCATACAAACTATTTGCGGCTTCACGCCACTTGCGCTCTTTCTCCCTGAGTTCATCGTGTGCTTTCTTCTCGGAGAGGTATTCGGCGCAAGTGGCATGACAACCCGCATGGCGTTTAGGTGCTATACAATCTTTGCAACACTTTATGCCCACGCTTACAGACCGCCGAGCAGTGCGTCAAGGTCAAGCCCCTTTGCGGGTTGCGCCGCAGGAGTGGGAGAGGGGGTAGGAGCGGCAGTGGCTTTAGGGGTAGCAGGAGCAGTAGCCCCCTCTTTGCCAAGCGTCAGAGCACGAGCGACAGGCTCAGTGTCGAAGTATTCTGCCGGGGACTTGTCACCAAAATTGGCGAAAGTAACCATCTTGTTGGGGTCTTTGTTGGACGGGAGCTTAGTGTGAACGACCTCGGCGCAGATGAAGTGGTCGATAAGCTCAGAGGGGTCAATGTCCTCCAAAGTGTAATCACCCATTACCGTTTTGGCAAAGTAGGAGAAAGCGTTCAGAGCCTTTTCATTCAGCTCGTCATTCTTGTCTTTGATGGAAAAACGCTCGGTGTGGGTCATACCAGCGGCGTTCACCAGCTTTACCTCGATCTTGCCAAACTCCTCGTCATAGGTCGCACCATATACTCGGAACACATAGGTTCCTTCGGGAATGAGAGTAAACCCGCTTGTCATAGGGATTCTTGCCATTGTCTTTATCCTCCTTAAAACAGGCCACGCTTTGTCGTGCCATTGTTCACAATGATTTTCATAAGCTCCCAAGCCTGTTCCTCAGTGAAACCGGCTTTTGTATAGGCTTCATACATCTCATAAAGCTCTTGTGCGGCATCGTTCTTCGTTTCAACACGGTTTGCCTTTTCCAGCTCTAATTTCAGACACTCGATCTGCTCACGGCTGTTTTTAATTTCCTGCTCCAACTGAGCTTTGGTTTTGCTTGCCATTGTCTTTATCCTCCTTATTTCTTCTTAGAACTCACATACATGGCGTAGCCGACAATCAACACCAATTCCACCAGAATAGTGGTGATTACACCGGCAACGAAAGGGTCAATATACATAGCGTCCTCCTTATTCCTCGTAATCGGTCGGGAAAATCAGACCAAGTACTTCCTCGTCCTCAGCAGAGGAGAACTTCGCAGGACGCTTGATGACCAGAGCCTTGCCCTCAGCGTAGATACGAACGCAATCCTTGATAACGCCATCGGCATACGGCATGACAGCCTTGTGGAGGTCACAGGGGTCGGTGAAGCTGTCGTAATTGATGATGTTCTCTACAAATTCGGGCATATCGGCAACCTCGGTGCAGGTGACGCTACGAATATCCTCCGGGATTTTCATAAATACCTTGTCGGAAGCGAGCCAGCGTTCGCCGTTCTTGCGATTGTAGACGATACCGTCAGAACCAAGAGCCTTTACAAATTTCTGAAATTTCATGGTGAAAATCCTCCTTATTTCACAGTCATGCGGTACTGCTCAGATTTCTTCTGGTACTTCTCAAGCAGACCGTCAGCTTCCAGTGCCTTTTTGTCTATTGTAGTGGTTTCGGAGCGAGAGACCGTCCATGTGTAGGCAGACCCCTTGATCTCCACCTTTTTGTCACCGTCCCGGAACTGCTTCATAGCGTGCTCCTTGATGATGTCGTTGACCTCTTTCAGACGCTTCTCCTTATCAGCGATTGCGGAAGTGGCTTTGTCCACCTCTACCTTGAGTCCTTCCGCTTCCTTAATGAGAGCGTTGATGTCGGTGTCGGGGGTGAGATTGTGAGTACGCAGAGCCGCCAAAATCTCAGCGTCCTTCTTCTCGTCATAGACCGGGGAAATACCGCCAGCCACATACTCGCCCCACCAAGACTCTACCTCGGCTATCATTCTCGCAAAATCCGGGTAACGCTCAGACACCTTAAACTCCACCGTAATGGTATTCTTGATGTTGGGAACATACTTGGAGGGGTCTGCGTAGTCCTTCTCGTCAAGGAAGGAAGCGACCATGATAACATTATCCACTCCAAGCAAGTATGCGTAGAGAGCCGCCTGTAGAGCGTAGTATTCGGGAGCGTTATTCTGCCAATCCTCAATGCGCTTGGTGGTTTTCATTTCGAGGACGGTATCGACCTTGCCCTCCTCGTCCACTCCGAGGTAGTCCCACATACCGCCGAAGTGAGGATTTTCGGGGAAGAAATCACCCCAAGTCTTGTTGAAGTAATCCTCACCGTAACGGTCGGTAGGGGTAATCAAATCCATGCCGTAGGACTTTTTCATATACTCGGCCTGTTTCGGCTCGATGGCTTTACCAGCGGCGGTATAGATGGTGTCCTCGAAGGGCTTCTCACAGGTCTTGGTAATAGCGCACCACATTTCAAAAGGGGTAGACCAAGGGTTCAGACCGAGAATGGTGGCGAAGCGTGTGCCGGTCACTTTCTTGGTACGCTTCGGCGGTGTAATCTGAATCTGGTTAGAGTCAAGCCATTTCATCATTCGTTACTCCCTTCCAGCATGGTGGTGATTTTGGTGATAAGGGTCTCGCAATCAGATTTGCTGATTTCCGTAAAGCCCTTGGTCTGCACCGCAATCTGAGCGATCATTTCCTCCTTGGTGGGATCAGCGTCCTTGAGCTTCTTCAAGACGCTCTTGAGACCCTTAATCTGCAAGGCAGTGGCGTTGTCTGCCGGGGCGGTCAGTTCCGCTTTCACTTCCTGTCTCTGTTGGGGAGTGGCGGGGGCTTTCGGAGCAGTATCAGCGGTGGGAGCAGACACAGGCTCGCCCACATTTGCGTCAAAACTGTCGCTCTCACAGATGTCAAGAGCAATCATATACAGGTAACGGCGCATATAGGTGATAGACGAGCCAAGGGCTTGCATTTCGTTGGTAGCCTGTTTCCCGGTGTTGCTCACGATGGGAGCGATCTGGTTGAAGGGAGCTCCAAACCTAATGCTTTCCTCCCAAGGATTGTCGGTGTTCACGATTGTCATGGTGGCAATGTCAGAGGTGAAGTTTACGATAGGAATCAGGCCGACCTCGCCAAAAATTCGGGTCGCAGTGGGGACAATATCGTCCAGTTCAAAGTACTTGAAGGACAGGTACATATTTTTGCCTGTCTTCTGCACATCCGCTTCGAGGAACTTCGCTCTTGCGGTGAGCAATTTCTGATATACATTCATTGCAACGGTTTCGGTTTTCTTAGCTGTAGTAGCCATCTTTTTGCGTCCTCCTTTTTTCTTTTCGGGTTTTATGCCTAAAAAGTCATTGACCCGTTTCTTTGCCATTTCGATGTAAAAGGTCTTGTCCACATCGGCTATAGTCAGGTGATTGTCGTTGTCGATGATACAGCGGTCAGGAAGCATTTCGATCTTCGCCGTTGAATCGTTCTCAGCCTTAATCTTGAACAGCTTCCCGTAACGCTCGTCAGCCGTAGCATAGACCCGGTTCACCTTCTGTACCGGGACTTGCTCGCCATCGACAAGGTGATATGCTTCACGATACTTCACACCAGCTTTTGCAATAATCTGGAACTGGAAAATATCGTCACAGCAGTTGATGGTGTCCTCCACTGGTGTACCGTTGACAAAATACTCCCGGAGGGCGGTTGCCACGATACAGCAGGAATTGTTGATTTTCCATGCGCCCACATTGGAGATACCTTTGACAAGATAGCCGCCTTTTTCCTTGACCTCTCCGCTTGGCTGAACTTCGATGTAGTTGTTTACATCTTTCTGCGCAATCTTCACAACGGAATCTTCTTCCAGCTCAAATCCTGTCCGCTGTTGCCATTCGTCACAGATTTCGTCCAGTTTCCCAAGGTCTGCCCGGTCGCACTCGACCATGATACCGTCTGTATTGAGCTGGACTATTTTCAGCCCCGGAATATCGGCGTAGAGGTGTTCAGCCAGTTCCAGCAGAAACAACTGCCCGGTGATACACACAGAGCGTCCCATAAGAGGGTCAAACAGGTCGTTGTACTTGTTCAGCAGTGCGCCATAGGTCGTGTTCACAACCAGCTTGAGCGCATTGGCGGTAGCTTTATCGCCGCTTGCTTTGGCTCTCATTCTGGTTTCCAGCACATCTTCAAAGACCTGTGCCGAAGGAATATTGCGGGAGGTGTAGCCGCACAGTGTCATGAGGTGGGGATAGTAGCTCGCCACATCTTTGTTGCGGATAACCCGGTCTGCGGTTTCCTCGAAAAAGTAATTGGGAATGGCGGCATGAATCCCGCCGTACCCCACAACGCCCGGACACTCCCCAATAGAAAAAGTCTGCTTGTCGCTGAACAGCTCCTTGTCGGAGATCTCAGGGTCATACATCTTGTCAAAGAAATCGAAGATTTCCTGCGGGATATACTCACGCTTGAGGTGATCGGGGTACACATATTTGCGTTCATCGTCATGGGGTTGCTTCGTTGCTTTCAGCAGAGCCGCAGTCAGTTTCGCATTTGTCATACCCATCGCTTTCACATCGTCCAGACCTGCGAGCTTTCCGATATGGATTTTGTTCTTGAGGTAATCCTTCCGAAGCTCCACCAGCCGCTCTGTCGTGTCAACATCGTGCATACAGTACTTGGCAGTTTCTTTCAGCTCCGCTTCGGTCAATGCCCTGTCGATGTCAAAGGGTACGGTGGACTCCTCAACAGATAACCCCAAGTGTCCTTCGATAGCCTTTAGGGACAAGCCCATCTGCATATCGTCTTTGATGTCCACATTGTTGAAGCGGAAAAAGAAGTCTTTCAGAGGTGGGTATTCCCAGCCCTGACCGCCGCCGATAAGGTAATCGTTGACCTGTTTCACCTCCTGCGGGATAAACCCACAGCAGATTGCCTTGATGATGAACTGATCGTAGTGCTTGCTGTTAAATCCGACATAGATGTTGTCCTCTGTGATACACTGCTTCAACACCTCATTGTCGTTATGGACAACGGTGTATTTACCGCTTTCCATATCCTTGAGGACTACCAGCCAGTCTTCGCAAAAGACCTCTACATCGTAAACAATCAATCTCACTGTCTCACCTCCTATTCCACGAAATAGCAACCGTTCTTACGGTAGGTCGTACAACGCTTCTTGTAGGACTTTACAAGGTAAGCGATATTGTCAACAAAATCATAGGCAATGGGGTCTGACTTGCCCTCGCAGACACGAGCGATTCTGCCAATGCTCTGTGTCACCACCGCATAATCCTTTTGAGGTGTAGTGAGGAACAGCCGCTCTAAGCAAGGTATATCCAGACCTTCTTTTGCCAGTGAGTAGGTAGCGAACAGGTACTTTTTCTTTCCTACCCGCATATCCTCAATGGCTTTTTCCCGTTCGGCCTTGCCCTTTTTCGTTGTCATTTTTCCACTCACCATCACTGCGTCCCGTCTCATGTGCGCCGGGAGCCAGCTCATAAGGTGCTCTAAGTGACTGAGCCTGTCAGAGAGAATTAGGCAACTCTTACCCTCGTTGAGCTTGATTGCGTTGATGATAATTTCTTCCCGGCAAAGATTTTCGGTGAGGTAAGTAATCAGCTTCGAGTAGTTCAGCGTACCGTCAGTATTCAGACACGCTCGTCCAAGCTCCACTCCTGTTGAGACAGGGAGAATACCGACTTTCATGATCTTGTCACCAACGGCTTCGTCAGGAACGGTGTAGATCACATGACCGAGAAGTGCGTAGGTGGCTTCAATCATACCGTCTGACCTGTGTACGGTAGCTGAGAGACCGATTTTATGTCGAGCCGCTAAACTGTTCAAAACCTTGTAAAACTGCGTCATGGCGGTGGGTGTCCCGGAACAGCGGTGGCACTCGTCCACAATGATGGTGTCCCACAGGTCTTTATACTGGGAGAGGTCGAGCTTGCACATGGTCTGAATGGTAGCGAATGTGATACCGCTTCCAATGTTGACCTTGCCCTCGGTGATTGTGCCAATCAGCCGTTTGTCCATGTATCGCTCCGCTCGTTCCTTGCTCTGTCTGAGCAGGTCAAGCGTATGGGTTAGCCAGAGGGCTTTCTTTTCAAATCGCTTTACAAGAGCTATCCCCATTTGCGTTTTACCGCTACCTGCGGGGCTTTGCAGAATACCGTACTGTCCAGCCGCCACAGCGTCCACAGCGGCCTTTTGGTAGTCATACAGGGGAATATCTACCCCTCCATACAAAACCCTCTCAGGGGATTGGAAATCGCCCACAAACAGGGCATTTTCCTTCACAGAATCAGGTAGTGTCCTCAGCGTCCCAAAAGGCAGGATAAGAGTGTTTCCTCTCTGCTCATACAGGCTGAGAACCTTTGGAGTGTTACCGAGCCACAGATTCATGCGAGCTTTTTTGGCATAATTCGGGTTGGGAAGCGTCAGGTGCTTTTTGCACCACATCTGCATTTCTGCCGATGGGTTTTCGATTGTAAGTGTGTTGGAAACGGTGATAATCATGCGAACACCATCCACGCTTCCAGAGCGCACCCGTAAAAACACATTTCGTCAAAGCCTATACTCGATTGGGTCTTGGAAAGGCGTTTCAGCGTTTCATAATCAAGCATGAGAATGTGGTCTGAACACAGGAGAGCGAACCAGCCCTTTCCATTTCCGCTGTTCTGCCATGCTTTCATAGCAGTGTGCTGATTGTCCTCAATTCTGGAAAATGTGAATCTTCCTCTCGAACACACCTTACAGTCAATGAGATATGCTTTGCCGTTTCTAACCGCAATCACATCTGCCGGTTGACCTGCCTGATTCTGAGCGAGGTTGTGACACCAGAAGCCCTGCTCAAAGAGGATTTCACAGAAAGCGGACTCAAAATCGTTGCCGAGCTTCTTATTCGTCATACTTCTCGTCCTCCTCTCTGTAGCGTTCCAGCTCCTTCATGCGGGAGCGGAAGTAGTCAGCCGCTTCGTAACCCATGTATCGCTCCACCAGATAGGCAAAATCATGCTCTGAGAAAAGGGTCTCGACCTTTCCGTCTTTAAGCTCCATCGTGCTTGGCATTGTGTGACACCTCCTCGTACTCCTGCATAAGCTCAAGAATCGTAGAGGAGTAATTTGTATTGGTAACTCCGCTTTCCCAAGCCTTTTGCGCTCCATAATCACCCATGTTGTACGCCATCAGAGCCTTGCCATAATCACCATATTTTTCGATGTAACCGCCAATAATCGTGATACCGCAAAAAGCGTTCTGATAAGGGTTGAGGAAGTCTGCGGTTCGGTATTGCTCCTCAAGCCAATCATGGTTTACAGCGTTGATCTGCATGAGACCGTAATCGTTTGTGGAACTGACAACTTCCGGGTTGAAGCCGCTCTCATGCTCAATCATGGCGAGAGCCAGCGTTACCGGGACGCTTTTCTCTGCGCAAATTTCGTAAATGTATCTCTGCAAAGAATCTGATAACGGAATGTCATACAGAAACACATCTGCGTTTTTGGGAAGCGCACCAGACTCATACACCGGGACTTCCACCTTCTCGGTGATTGTCACCGTTTTCTGCGGAGCGGTGAATTTCCCAATAGCAAAGCCTATCGCCATTCCTGCGACCGCCAGCCCTACGAGAACACCATACAGGCGTATCAGGTTGCGTCTTGGTTTTCTTTTGCTTTCTCTACATTGCGTAGCCATTTTTGAAAATCCTCCTCATTTTTCGGGTCTTCGTAGAACTTCTGCAAAATACCCACCAGTGGTCTTGCGAGGTCTGTAATCTGCGAATCACTGAGATTCACATTCAGAGAGGATTTTGTCACATTCATCAAGAACCACCTTTGCCTTGGGGTAGGTGTAGACACCCCGGATAATGCTCGACATTTCGGGTGGCTGAACTGTGATACCTCGCTTACGCAGTTCGAGAATCAAATCCACTTGCTTGACACCGAGCTTCTTCATTCGTTCCTGAATGTGGCTCATATTTTTACCTCCTTTCGCAATTCAGAAAACGGGAATTGCCTTGACAACAAAGCGAATTGATGTTATTATTCTTATAGGACTACTCAATCCTCGCCCCTCCTCGAAATTGCCACTTTCAAGGGGGTCGGTTTCTTATTGTCAATTCGGAAATCCCGAACTTCTTGGTCTTATTATAGTTCTTCTTTTGCGAATTGTCAATAGGCAAATTCAAAAAATCTAAATTAAAATTTGTGAAAGGAGAATCATCATGTCTTTCAGAGAAAACATCAATCGAATTTGTATTCAGCGTGGGACAAATCTCACCGCTGTCGTGAAGCAGGTCAAAGGCTCGTCTTCGTTCACCAGTGCCATCAATAAGGGGTCGCTTCCAAAAGAAGATGAAATGGTGGAAATGGCAAAGATACTGCATTGCTCTGTCCTCGATTTCTTCATGGACGAAGAAGACCTTGCGCCGCAGAACGAGCCGCAGAACGAGGACGAGAAAGACATTCTCAGGGTCTATCGCTCTCTTTCCAGACGAACCAAGCATGAGTTCATGGCTATGGTGTATGAATTTGAAAACCGAGAAGAATTAGAGGGGGATAAAGAATCTTCTGCGCACAGCGAAGATAATCCCCATAGAATTGCTCAGGCGTAAGAAGTACTTGGAGGTGATACTACGAAAGCGGTAATCTATGCCAGATATTCGAGCCATAACCAGAGAGAGGAATCCATAGAAGGACAGCTTCGTGAGTGTCACGACTTTGCACTGAAAAATGGAATGACGATCATCGGTGAATATTGCGACAGAGCAATCTCAGGTAAAACCGATAATCGTCCAAACTTTCAAAGGCTCATAAAAGACAGCGAAAAGGGGCAATTTGAAGCGGTGATAATGTACACCCTTGACCGCTTTGCCCGAAACCGATACGATTCAGCCATCTACAAAGCAAAGCTGAAAAAGAATGGCGTGAAAGTCTATTACGCCAAACAGCCCATGCCTGATACCCCGGAAGGGATTATTCTGGAATCAGTGCTGGAAGGGTACGCAGAATACTATTCGGAGAACCTGTCCCGGAACATTAAGCGAGGATTAAAAGAAAATGCCCTACAGTGCCTTGCCGTAGGAGGGGCAGGTATGCCCTTGGGCTACACTGTAGGGGAAGATAGAAAGTATAAAATCGACCCCGTTGGGGCGAAAATTGTACAAGAAATCTTTCAGATGTATGCAGATGGTATGTCAGCAACTCAGATTATCAACGAGTGCAACAGACGAGGGTATAAAACCTCACGAGGGAACGCCTTTAACAAAAACAGTCTGCGCACAATGCTGAAAAACGACAGGTATATCGGGGTCTACCGTTTCGCAGATGTTGTGGTAGAGGACGGTGTGCCACCTATCATAAGCCGGGAGCTGTTTGAGAAAGTCCAAACCACTCTCAGGCACAACTATTCGGCTCGTGCGAGGAATAAGGCTAAAGACGATTATCTTCTCACCACAAAATTGTTCTGCGGTCATTGCGGCTCCTCCATGGTCGGAGAAAGTGGCACTTCCAGATCGGGCAAGCTCCATCACTACTACAAGTGCATTGACCGTAAGCGGAATCGCAAATGCAAAAAGGCGGTGGAGAAAAAGGACTGGATAGAGGAGCTGGTGGTGCGGTTCACCGTTCAGAATGTATTGAATGACGAAACCATAGAGCGCATTGCCAGAAAGACCATGGAGATTATTGAAAAGGAGTCGGCTGATACCTCCTATCTCAATGGACTTCAAAATGAGCTGAAAGGCATTAAGAAGAAAATAAAAAACCTCATGAACGCTATCGAACAAGGGATAATCACACCCACCACCAAGGAACGAATGGACGAGCTGGAAGCTGAGAAGAACGACTTGGAGGGGAAGATTGCTCGTGAGGAAATGAAAAAACCACTCCTGACGAAAGAGCGCATAATGCACTGGCTCAATTCGTTCAAGAGTGGTAATGTGAATGACATTGAGTACAGACGCAGAGTGATAGACACACTGGTGAACTCCGTATATATCTATGACGATGGGGATAAGGGGAGAAGAATCGTATTTACCTTCAATATGTCAGGACAGAATACAGCTACACTTTCGTGTTCGGATATAGCGTGTGTGGCTCCACCAAAAGGTGCAAATCCGAACACCTTGTTTTTTGTAAAACACTGTTTCGGGTTTGTTATGAATATAGAGGAGGTAGGTTAAACGCCCACCTCCTCTTGTTTTGTTTGTAAGTTATTCTTCTTGTTCTTATACAAGTAGTTAAAGTAGTTGTTCTTTGGTTTTTGCGTGTAACTTTTGCATAGTACGTGCGTATATAGAGAAAGTTTACGCAAAAACCGATTTTGAACTACTTTAACTACTTTACCTGCGACTGTTTCAGCTCCAAGACAGCGGATTCAATGAGGTTTTCAATCTCCTCTGCGTTCAGCGTGAACCCCTTGCTGTTCAGAAACTCAATCACATATTTCTTCTTTTCCTCTCCTCTGCCGCTACCGACATAGAGCATTTCTGCCGCCTGTACAGCGACCTGCACCCACAGCTTGATGGTGGCGAATTGTTCCGCACTCACCTTGGTCTTGATATAGGGAATGAGGAAAGCGGTAATCAGCGAGAAAATGAGGGTCAGAACTGTGGTGATGATAGGGGTAAGGTCAACCATTGTAATATCCTCCTTGTTCGTTAAAAGATTGTTCGGTTGGCGTGATGTCGTAATGCTTCATCAGCTTTATGCGGTTTTCCACTTTGGCTTTTGCGTAATAGAAGCCTGTCCCCGTTGCGGTCTCAGCGGCAACGGCTGGTATGAGGTAAGCCAGCGGAGAGAGGTCGTTTGTGCGCCATATCATTATCAGAGTGAAAGCGATCACCACGATGTTGATAGCGAAAACTGCGACCACGATTTTCTTGGAAAACTCCGAAGCGGGTCTTTGCTTCTTCCGTCTGCGCCTTGCCATTAGAGCTTCTTCGCATGGTCAAGAGAAATCCAGCCAGCCCCGGATTTCAGCTTGCCCCACTTGGAAGCACCCTGACCGCTCTGCTCTGCCACGATGGTGTAGACACCCGGCTTGATGAAGCCGTTGGTTCCGTAATTCGTACCCGCTCCCTTGCGGATATACAAATCAGGAATTGTCACACGCACAGTGTACGGTTTGAATGGGGTTGTCACGGCGGTCTTACCGCCATATACCACTTTACCGTTTTCATCATACACCTCATATCCGGGGTTCAAGTCGGCCTGTTTCTTGGCGTTTTCCAGAACAGAGTAAGCACCAATCTGGCTCTTAGCGTCAGACCAGCTCTTACGCACTCTGTAGAGCGTTTTAGAGGTAGGGGGTGCAGTTGTACTACCTCCACCAGAAACGCCGCTCAGACGCTCTGTGACGGCCTTGGCGAGGTCTCCCATGCGGTTGTACATCCAATCGCCGGGACAGCTCTTATTGGCGAACCAGCGGTGTACGGTGAGCACCATTTCATCAGCTTTCGGGTTGTAGTTCAGCGTCTTGTTTTTGTCCCCCAGCCAGAGCAGTTTCTTTTTGCCGTTGCGCTTGCAGATGTCCACACACAAGTCAATGAGCTTGTTGTAGACAACCGTTTTGAACGCATAGGGAGCGGAGGTGTCGGAAGCGCACTCGATGGTAACGGCTCTCTGGTCGTTTGCATTGCTGGAAGAACACCACGAGCGGTTCTTCTCCTCGCAGTACATACCGACTCTGCCGTCAGAACCAATACCGTAGTTACAGCTTGCCTGTCTGGAAGTGGGCAAGAAGATGTTCCCCAGCGTTTCCACCGAACACTGCCCCACAACGCAGTGAGGAGTAATTCGGTCAATGCTGTGCGTCCTCTGCCCGGAATGGTTTGGTGACAGCTTTGTGTAGCTCACCAACGGACTGTTTGTGTAGGCCATGGTTTAATCCTCCTTGTCTTTGAGAAGCGGAAGCCTTTCCACTTCTTTCATGATTTTTTCAGCCGTACCGTTACCGCCGAGTTCTTTGTAGGGAAGGTACAGATAGTCATGCAAATTCTCGTAATCGTCCTTGGTGATGAACCCTTGCTTGATGTAGCAAGCCCCAAGGTAACAAATACGGTCATGCCCAAGTCCTCTGAGCATTTTCCCTTCTGTGCTTTCCTTCTTGTCTTTCCTCTGAATGAGAAAGGTGATAAATGCCCAAAAGCCGGTGCTTGCAAATACGGCGGTAACGATACTGATAATCAGCGTGGTTTCCGAAATCATTTCCTGTTGTCCTCTCTGTGTTTACTCGGTGTATTCGACCCAACCTGCCGGGTATTCATCGGGAGACCAAGTATTTCCGTCAATCGTAGACTGGTACAGCTTGCCGTTGTAGTTCACGATGTCCCCTTTGTTGTAAGCGTCATGCGCCCCCGTGGGCTTCGACCAGATGGGGTAGCCACTCTCGTCAAGCCCGATTGGGGTGTACAACGCCGAGGTCTTATCGGGTAGCCAGTCAGCCTGAGAGGTGTGTGCCTGTGCCACCTTGTAAAGCTGGGGGTCTCCCACACTGTTTACGCCGTAGGTGAAGCGGTCGTTCTGCTTATACGCAACGCCAACTTCCCATGGGCGGTAGAGCGCAACGCAAATCAGAGCGGTGTCCTCGTCAAGGCTTGCTCCTGCGTAGTCCATAGCTTCCCGGATTGCCTGTGCCTGTTCGATCATGCTCATACATTCACCCCCACAATTTCCAGAGCTTCTTTCATGTCCTGTACAATGCTTGCGCCCTCGTTGATTTCAAGCGTCCTGCCAGTGACAAGCCAGTCGCTCAGATTTCCTTCGATTTCCTCCCGCAGACCCTCTTTGTTCGCCAGATGGAAGGTATATTCGTCATACTCGAACATCGGGATTTCCTGCTCCGTCATTTCATCGACTTCCGTGACCTCTTTGATGTTCTCCCGCAGACGAACTTCCACATATCCCGGCATGGGTGCGAACGGCTCAATACTAAGCGAGTTGGGCGAGACATTTCCTCTTACTCTCATTGCTGACAACCTCCTTTAACTTTTTGATGTTGACCGTTTCGTAGTACTTTTTCTTCATGGCGTATGAGTTGGTGTGCTTGAAACAGGCGCACCGGGAGAGAAACCCGGAAGCCATTCTGTATGAGACAGGCCGGTTCTGCCGCTGTAGCTTCTGAATAAACCTGCTCTGCCGCATAAGTGCCAACGCCCTCCTCTTTCGGATGGTGGTAAAACCAATTCCGAAACACCTCCCTACAAAATCTATCTTCCGTCCCCTGCGGCCTGTCCGTTCCTTGCAGTATGGCTGAATACGAAACAACTGGTAGTCGTGTTTCACTGTCATGCCCAGCTCCTCCACAAATAGGAAAATGTCGTGAAGAGCTTTCCTCAGTTTTCGTTTATTGCTGTCTATCAGCACCAGATCGTCAGCGTAGCGGATATAGTGTCGTATTCGGTGCTTTTGCTTGATAAGGTAATCCAGCGGTTGCAAGTATAGTTCTGCCAGCCAAGGGGAAGTATAGTTCCCGATGGGAAGCCCCGGATTGTGGGAGTCAATCACCTTGAAGATGATTTGCAAAGCCTTTTCGTCTTTGATTTTCTCTCGCAGTCGGGCTTTCAGCTTGCCATGAGGAATAGACGGGTAGAACTTGCTAATGTCCATTTTCACGCAATATTTAGCGTGTTTCCTGTCCCGCACAGTGGCTCTCTCCACACCCTTGCAAGCAAGGTCAATGCCCCGGTTGGGGATATTGGCGCAACTCCATCGGTAGGACGATTTCTCAATAATCGGCTTGAGAATCTGCATAATGGCGTGGTGTGCGCACTGGTCGGGGTAGAACGCTGGGACTTGCAGTTCCCGTTCTTTTCCAGATAACCCGTCCTTGATGATACGGGTCTTATATGGGGAGAGAAAATCCATGCGGCTCATTCGCTCGGAAAGGTCGTTGGCGTAATGCTCCAAATTATCAAGGACTTCTTTCACCATTTTTCGCTTTTTCTTCTTTTGAGAAGCGTTGAGGATAGCCAGTCTGCAATTTTCCACTGAAACTATCCGTTCATAGAGGAATCCAAACCTTTTCATCTGCTTTTGTTTCTTACAGGGTTTTCGAGAGTGAACCTACTAACCCTGTCCCTCCGAACTATTTTTTACCAATGGGTACGGCGAAACAGCGACCAATGATATTACCTTTTAACAAAAGTAGGCGAGAGCCAATGTTCGTGTTGGAATCAGACGAAGTGTTGTTCAAATTAGCCGTAAACAGACCGCATTTCGACCCATTATTCCAATTACCGCCGTGTTGGAACACTCGCTTTTACTGTTCGCCTTAGCGTGTTTCGATTTTCAATACGGTGTGTTCACCCACTTATGTGGGGGAGGAAATCCCCCACACCCCCTCAGGAGGGGATATAAAGCAGGCGAGAGCCAACGCCCGCGCCGGAACCAGACGAAGCGCCGTCCAAACCAGCCGCAACCAGACCGCCCTGCGACCCATCACCCCAACCACCGCCGCGCCGGAACACCCGCCATCCTGTGCTACTCCAACAAGCGTCACACATATAAGTGGACTCACTGCCGCTACCAGCCGCAGAAGGAAGCATGACATGGGGATTTGCCCCGGTGTCCAGACCCTCCTCGGTGATATAGGAGCTACTCCAGTTTGTCGCTCCCTTGAAGGAAAGCTGAGTGTAGCCGGTTGCAGTATCGTCAGCGTACTTGGAAGGGTCGTTGCAGATGTAGTAAGTGCCGCCGTTCCAGTTCACGCCATCGACCCATTCCCATACATTGCCCCAGAAGTCCTCGATACCTCTGTAGACAACTCCGGTCTTACCGTCTGTGCCAGAAGGTCTGCCGGTGAGGTTGGGAACGCTGTTGCAAGACCCGGTTCTCAGCGAGCCGCTGTTTCCGTCACAATATCCTCTGCCAATAACGCTCTGCACATTGTTGTTCGCAAACTCCACCAGCATGAGCATTTGAATGGCAGACACCGCCGCAATGTCAATCAGGCTCCATCCTGCGCCCTTCGCCTTGGCGTTACTGCGGAAAGTGGCTCTTGTCTGTGACGCTTGCGGACTTGCCCCGGAGACGGATTTATTGTTGCTGGAAGTCTTGTACGCACCCACATAGGCATGGTCGCACTCCCGACCTGCGTGATTGAACAGGGGGTGTACCGAGAAACCAGCCGTAGGCTTGTCTGCGATCTGAATGTGCTCAACCGTCCCCTCACGATAGCGGCGGTAGTAGAATTTCGGGATTTTCACCATCACATCGTTGGTAGAGAGGGTTTCCCGCACCATGCCCTTCCAAGGCATGACATCATCGAAATCGCTGTGACCTGCGTTTGTGCCGATAGAAGCGGTGGCGGTCATGCCCACTGCCATGTCGGTTCTCGCCCACACAGGGGAGGACGCTTTAATATCCCGGCTGATACCGAAGATTTTCACAAAAGACAGCTCCACCGTTTCGCTCTGCCCATCCGATGTAATCACAACCTGCTCGGAAGCGGACTCGCCGCCGCTGGTCGCTTTCACAGTCCATGTGCCGACCTTGTGTACCTTGAACTGATACCTGCCGCTGGTGCCGGTTGCGGTATAGGTCGTGCTATCGAGGGAGCAGGTACAGGTCGCTCCTGCCGGGTAGGTGACATCAATGGTGGCGGTAAAATAGTAGTAGGTTGCTTCATAGTTCGATACAGCACCCGCCACAGACACCTTGACTTCGGTGTTCTCAGGCTTGGAATACCCGTCCTCCGCACCGTACTCGATGTGATAGGTGTGTCCGATGGGGACGGTGAAAGAAGCCTTTTTCTGCGTCTTGGTGAGAGTGGCGGTCTTGGTGTACTGCCCGTCCGTCTCGTCCACACAGGTGATTGTGACGCTGTTAAATGCGCTGTCATCGTCAATGTTGATGGTGACATTTGCCGTTTCCCCATCGGCAGGAGCGGCACTCGCCCGGTTTTTCTCATTGCTTGACAGGTTGTACACGCCCTGAGAGGAATACGGGAAAGCGGAGAAGTAGTAGATCTTCCCCTCGGTCAGACCGCTCACGGTGTACTCCTCGGTTGCATATTTCCCAAGCTCTTTGTTGTCGATAACCAGCGTACCTTCGGTGGTGCTGGTGGGGTAGCCATCTTCACCCATGCGAATCATTACGCCGCCGACCGAACAGAGCAGATTACCTACGCTGTCATAGCTGTCTTCGGGTTCCAGAAATCTCAGCCCAATGGTGGTGCTGGATTTTGCGAAAGCGGTAAACGCTCTCATGTTGTTGGGTGCCTGTCCTGTCTTTTGCAGGATATTATCTACCACCCATTTTGCTTCTGCCCAGCTCATTTACTTTACCTCCTCGCTAATTGTCAGCCCATCACTGCCGAAGGTGACGGTCTTTGTCAGGGTCAACAGCTCGTTCTCGTACAGCTTTTGGATGATTTTGTCTGCCGAAACGAAAGTAGTTTCGATTTTCTTATCGCCGTAAGTCTCGGTGATGGTCTGCCCATCGGCAGAGAAAACAGTATTGCGAGGGTCAAAACCGTCTGTCTTCACATCGAGCAAATCAATCTGGTTTTGCAGGTTTCCCGCCACATCGTCACCGAGCTGGCTCTTGATAAACTCAAACCAAGTGTTGAATAGCTGTTCCTGCTGGTTTTCAAAGGCGGTGATCTCATTGCGGTAATCCGTTTTGATGGTCTCAACGATACCGTCACCCTCGGCTTCCAGCTTTGCAATATAGGCGGTGAAACCAGCCTGTGTAGCGTCTGCGGTGTCCTCAAACAAGCCCTTCTGCGTGTTGAAGTAATTCTGAAAGGCAGTATAGAGGTCTGTGCCGCTCTCCACCATCGACATGAGGGTGTTCAGAGCTTCGTTCATGCGGTTGGCTTCCTTTGCCCCGAAGAACGAGTTTTCTTTCTGGCTGTACACCGTCACATCTTGGAACGAGACTGTTCCGTCACTGTTTTGGATTTCGGTGTACCGCTTTAGCCCACTCCAAGTAGCGTCCGTGTAATTGACCGGTAACAGTTCCCATGCCATTACAGTTCTCCTCCCTTCATTCCAAAATTCCATGTGAACATCCGTCTCCCCTCGAACTCATTGGTGAGCCTGTCGTAGAGGTCGAGAATCGCCCCTTCCAGACGGTTGAGTTCGTAAAAATCCATCACATTCCCGTTGTCAACATAGATCGGCGGGTTGCCGTAATCCATGTTGAGGGAGCCGTTGTTCACCGTTTTCAGATTCTCCTCAAGCTGATTGATTTCGTCAGCGTAGAAGTAATCTGCCGGGGTGCGGTCTTCCCCAAGGGAGACGATAGTAAACTCGTCATACAGGCGGCTTGCCAAATCCCGCAGATAGTCAAGGTTGTTTTTGATACGGTTGAAATCTGCCGCATTAAACCTGTCCCCTGTGTAATCACCTGCGGAATCTGTAGCCCCATGCCAATCGGTTTTAGGGGTTTGCCAAGCCATATTTCGCACCTCCTACCCTTCGGGCAGTCACCTTGCCCGAAAAACTTTGATTGAAATTGAGGGTCTGCCGGTAGATGTTCACCTTCATGTCGTTGTGGAACTCGTTTTCCTGATACACGATGTCGTTCACATCAATCTCCGGGTTTCCTCTCGTGTCGTATTCGTACTCAATGCCGGAAGCGTAATAATCGCCCAGCCAGTTCGCAAGGTCGGTAGCCATGCCGATGTCGGACATCAGCGGGTTTTCCCACTTAATGGTCTTGCCCCGGTTATTAAGGGTTTTGACTGCGTACCGCTCCACGATTTTGTATCGGTAGCCGTAAATCTCCAAGCGGTATTTCCCTGTTACGCTGAACCGCACCGTGATGTAGTAGTTGCCCCAATCCTCAATCGTAACGCCGCCTGTTGTATCTTCCAGCACTGCCCGGAAGCCGTAGGAGGGTTCGCCAATGAAGAAGGTTTCCACATCACCTGCCTTGACCTCCACATCTTCTCCGACAAGGTTATCTTCCTGCGTACCGTTCTGGTAACTGTAACAGGGTACGATTACCTCTTTGATAAGCTCCTGCTTGATGGCTTTCGGTGAGGAGGTCATGTCGGTTCGGGTCATGGTGAAATCCGTAATATCGCCAAAGCTGAAATTGTTCAGCACAATGCGGTTGTACGGCTCTGCGGTTTTGGTGAACTCGATCTCCATGGTGTCAAAATCGTCAAGGTCGATATGCAGTATTGTGACCCGTTCGATTTCGTCTGCGCCCACCGTGTACTCCGTCACAAGCTGACGGTCGTTGTAGGTGCGGATAACAAACTCCGCAGGAATCGCATTGCCGAACACAAACTTTGCGCCGTAGTACATACAGGCCACCTCCTGCTCAATCGTAACCACAGGGTTACTTGCAAACAGTCCGTTTTCATCGGACAGCTCCGCAGATACGAAGCCGGTGTTGAATGTTTTTCCGCTGAGATTGCGGGGCAGGAAGAACATCTTCCCGTCAGCCGTGGTGTAGTTCGTGTTCAGCGAAGCGTATTCGTCCTTAACGCTATCGTCCAGAATCTTGTCCGCATTGGAATACGCCGCTTGGGTCTTTGCGCTTGCGGTGGCTTCCGGGACGAAATTGGACTTAATCTGGATAGTGCCAAATCTGGTCTGTGTGAGAACACACCTGCAAGCGTTGGCAATAATCTGTAACGCTTCTTTGTGCTGTACCCTCGGTATGGGGTTCTTGGTGAAAAGCGTCCTGAGCTGGGGGTCGATATAATAATCGGTCAGTCCTGCGTCTCGCAGGACATCTTCTGTCAGCTCGTAGTAGCTCACACCTGCGCTGTTGTACATTCCCTTGTAGTACTCAGAATCCATATTTCTGAAAATGTCCTGACAGCGGATAGTGGCGGTATAATCGTCCGACTCCCATTCGGAGCATAACAGGCGGTTTCCACGAATCCACTCAATCTCCCCGGTCTCCGGGAGCTGGTAGCCGTAGTAGATTTCCATTTCCTGCCCGGTTTCAAGGAAGTTTATCGCAGACTTGGGGTTGTCCACATTGAAATAATGGTCGTAGTTTTTAAGCTGTACCGAGAAATCAATCTGCGGCACATCTGCCCCAATGGGGGACACATAGCTCTCAAGGGAAGAACTCATGACATCTTGGTTGTAGTACACCAGTCCATACCCGAAGCGGATGGAGTAAATGCGCACCCGGCTCTGAGGGTTCTTCATGGTATAAAATATGAGCCGCACCTGCGTTGTGTCTGTCAGTACTTCCTCAGTGGAGAAAACCGCTTGGTCGTTGCCCCGGAACTCTATGACCTGTCCGCTACTGCTTACCATGTCAAAATCCACAGGGTAGTTCTCCCCGAAATTGATGGTGATACCCTTGAAATCGGTAGCCACGATATTGAGGTTGATCGTAAGCTCGAAAATTGCTTCTGTCAGGAGCTTGTCGCTGATAATCCCGGTGTCAAGGTATGCGCCCGACTGATTTCTCCGTGGGAGGAAAAACATCGACCCGTCCACCTTGGTGAAGTTTTCCTCGAGGGTGGCGTAGACCGTATCGTCACTTTTTTCACCGAGAACATTTTTGGCGTTTGCGTAGTACGCAAAATCGCCCTCCTCAACGGTGGCTTTTGCCTGTGCTTCTTGGTTAATAAGACCGAAAGAGAGCATGATGTATGCTCTCTCCCGGAGAGAGGATTTCATGCTTTCCTTGTATGCCTTTGAAACCTTCTGCATAAAATCCCCTCCTTACTCTCCGCAGTCCACCAGATTCACTTTACAATTCCTGTAGTGTGTCGGTTTTCCGCTACTGTCTGTCCAATAAGGTTCTCCCGTCCTATCGCCGGGGTACATTTTGATGGTCTTCCGGGAATTGGTAACGGGGTCTACGAAAGTTACATAGACAAAGAAATTGCTCAATGCGTTTAGAATCTGCCCCCACTGTTCAGCGGTGAGCCAAGGCCATTCAAGACCGTCAATCTTGTACTGGTCTCGACCCACACGCTGACCGACAACCGAGCCGTTGGCGTTTCTGCCAGCGTCCACGACAGTGGTTATAATGGGGCGCACCCCTCGCTTCGGAGGGGGTAGCTCGTAGCCGTTGATTGCGATATAGGACATTTCCGCACCTCCTTACTTCACGAACACATAACCGTTGGCTTTGCGCTGGGTGGTTACAGCGTCAGTGACAGTGCGGTTGCCGATCTGAACAATGGTCTGCTCGTTTTTATCAGCCTGTCGGCGCATATCGTCTGCCATCTGAGACAGCGTGGGTTCAACATACTCCTTGTAGAACTCCTTCATGCACTCCTCAAAGCCGGTGACAGAGAGATTGCGGTTGCTTGTTACATCGGCAGATACCGACTTGGCGAACGAATCACTGGTGTAATACTTGAGAGCGGAGGTGTCTACCGCAAACCGCATGACAGGGCTTACGCTGGTGAAGGAGTTTGCCCAACTGTCCACAACGCCCTTGGTGGTCTTTCCGAGAGTGGTAATCCCGTTGTTGTAGCCAAGAACGGTGTCCCCGCCAATGCGTTCAAACACCTTGGAGGGAGAATTGGAATCCAATTCAGACTTAAATGCGGCGATTGCGTCATTTGCCCACTCACGCATATAGCGGCGGGAGGTGTAGTACAGGTCGTTGATACCAGAGTTAAAACCGTTCACAACATCCCTTGCGATTTCGTAGAACGCACTGCGGGAAGCAATGTCGCTGAACCACGATTTCACATTGGAAGCCCAAGAAGTAATGCTGGACTTTGAGCTATTGTAGGAGCTGGTAACGCCGCTACCAAAACCGCTTACGATGTCCTTTGCGTAGTTCTGGAAGGTGGTACGGTTTACCGCACCATAGCCGCTTCCAGTAAACCACTGCTTCACATTGGAAGCCCATGTGGTGACGCTCGATTTTGAGCTATTGTAGGAGCTGGTGATACCAGAAGCGAAGCCAGACACCACATCTTTTGCGTAGTTCTGGAAGGTGGTACGGTTGATTGCGCCGTAACTGCTCTGCGTGAACCAGTTCTTTACATTAGAAGCCCAAGCGGTCATGGTGGAGCGGCAGGTCTCGGCACTGCTGGTGAGCTGTGTCTTGAAGCCCTCTACCAAATCCCTCGCCGCATTTTTGAAGTCCCCGGATTTCGACTGAATACCGTCCACAAAGCCGGTTACAAGGCTCTGTCCGACCTCCTTCATGTTGACAAACATACCAGTGGATAGCTCCACATTGCTGTCACACAGGTTCTCAATCTGCGTCAGGAGGTCTTTATATTCCTGCAACAGGTCTGCGGCAGTCTGCAACTCAGGAACAGCGATTGCCAGCTTGTCGTTGAGGTTGGAGGTCTGCTCGGAAATATTCTCCACATCACTTGCCAGCTTCTCAATAGGGTCTTGCGTAAACCAGCCGATGATAGTGTCAATCGTTGCGCTCAGACCTGCGATAGCGGACACCTCTGTGTACCGCACCACTTGTCCCGCAAACTCCGTCATGAAGTCAACGAAATCGCTCATATTGCTGGACAAGCCGGGGAGCTTTTCGTTCAACGCCATCAAAGGCGGGTCAAGCCGATAGTTCAGCTCGTCCGCTACAGCGACCAGACTTTCCACAAAGAGGATAAACGCCGCCGCAAGCTCCACGAGCAGAGCTGTACCAAGCCCGATAGCCAAAGGCAACAGACCTGCCGAAGCAACGGTAGCTACGCCGAGAGCCGCCGTAACAACGCCGATACCGACCAGTAGACCAGTGCCGATACCAATAGCGGTTGCAATAGCTTCTCCGTTATCCAGAACGGGTTGCCATGCCTGACCGATTTCGTCCAAGCCCTTACCGATAGCCCATATCTCAACGATGAACAGTCCAGCGGCTACACCGAGTTCCAGCAAAATGGCAGTACCGATACCGATGTTCAGCGCAATGGTCGCACCGCCTGTACCGAGGGCATAAGCGGCTAAACCGACTGCGCCCAAGATCGCCGCACCAAGACCGATTGCGATTGCAACCGTCTCACCATTGGCAATGACAGGTTCCCAAGCAATACCGACCTGTTCCAGTTCCATACCGAGCAGTGCGATTGCACCTACAATGAGCAGTGCCGCCGCTGTGACTTCCGCTATGACTACCAGACCCAACCCAAGGTTTTTCGCCAGAGAAGTGAGCTTGGGAGAAAGGCCGGTGCTGACTGTAGTGTCGATTTTGGAGGTTGTGTCAGTTACCGTTTCAAGTGCCTGTTTTGCCGCTTGACCTGCGGTTGCGCTGTCTTTCAGTGCGTCCAGTTTCTTGAGAGTGAGGATAAACCCACCGACCAGCATGAGCGCACCAGCGGCAACCTCCACCATGTTGACATTCGACCAATCGCCGGTTCTGATTGCTTCAAGGAATCCTTTAAGGTTGTCCACAATGAGCGTAGCACCGCTGATAATCAGACCAATGCCAGCCAGCTTTGTGTTTCCTGTCAGCATACCCAGCCCACTTAGGAACAGGCCGAGGTTTTTCACCAGAAAGAGCGCATTGTCCCAATTCACACCGTTGTTCACCATGTCGCTGATAGCGGAGACAATACCTGTAAGCCCGGAAATAACCAACATAGCTCCCGCCATTTTGATATTGCCAAAGAGCAGGAACGCCGCTCCGAGGGCTTCTGCGAAACCGCTTATGAGCTTGGTAACATTGGTGAAGTTGGGGCCGTTCGCCATGATGTCTTGAATGGCTTCCTTCATGGTGTTCCATGCGTCCAAGAACAGGCCAAGCCCCGCAATTTTGAAAGCAATGCTACCTGTGATGTTAAATCCCTTCATGGTGGACAGCCACCGCAGGAAGTCCTGTACACCCTTGGCGATTCTCCAAGCAAGGAACGCCGCACCAACAGCGAGCACACCTGCAAGGATTTCATCAATGTTTTCCCTTACCCAATCGAGGAAGGGCTGAATTTTCGCCATGATCTTGTCAACCTGTTCGTTCACTGCGTCTGCAATGAAGTCATAGGTGGGAAGCTCAAAGCCAAGACCGCCCCCGCCGCCAATGCCGCCAGCACCACCGGCACCGCCACTGGAATCCTCCGGGGGAGAGATAACATTCAGCTCGTCAATACCGAGCAGTGCGTTTTTCAGCTCTTTTGCCTTTTTGGAAGCGTCTCCCAAACCGTCAGCCGCTTCACCTGCGCCGCTCGCTACGCCGCCGATTGCGTCTGTCCCCATGTCAAACTCAGGAATCGAGACACCGAAGAAACCGGCAATAATTTCAGCGACCATGCGGATTGCTTTCGCCAGAGCGATTGCATACGGCAGGATAGCTTTCAGAATGGGAAGGAACAGATTACCCAGCGCACGAGTGGCCTGTTCCACCTGAGCTTGCAGAATACGAAGCTGGTTTGCCGGGGCTTCCAGTGTACGAGCCATATCGCCCTGTGCGTTTGTAACCTGCGTCATGATTGCGTAGTAGCGCAATTCGGCTTTTTCAGCCTGAGTCATTGCTGTAACGCTTTTCTCAATGCCAAGGTTGTATGCTTCCTGTTGCAGACGAGCTACAGACAGGTCGTAACCAAGCCTACGAAGCGGCTCAAGCTCACCGGAGATACCAGACTCCAACTTTTGGAAAGCGTCAGAGGTGCTGATGTTGAAGAACGAAGCTAAATCGTAGGTGAGCTGGGTGAGGTTTTTACTCATGGTGTAAGCCCGGTCGCTCGCAACGCCGAAGCCCTCAGTGATTGTCATAAAAACGCCCTGATTGCGCATCCACTCACCGGGGTTGATACCCATGATTTCCCCGACCACTTCTGCATACTGCCGGGCTTCTTCCGCATACTGCCCCATGGAAACATTGAATAGGTTAAGGTTTTCAATGTAACTGTTTGAGTCAGTAATCCAACTTGCAATAACACCAGCAATTCTTTTCAGCCCCATGTAAGCCAGACTAATCTTTGCGGCGAGGTTCACATAGGATTTTCCAAGTACCGTATTGCTTGCGGCAAGGCTCGTGTTTCCCTTGAGTAACCTCTGAATCTTGGCAGGAAAGGCAGAGAAACCAGCCGCCACCTTTTCCATCTGAGTGGCAAGAGGGGTGATAGCGGTAGCAACCCGGTTGCACTGGTCTGCGAAAGAATCAAGGTCGGTCTTTTTCAGCGATTCTGTAACAGTGTCGATCTGAGGAGCAATTTTTACGAGCTTATCCAGCCCGGAAGCCAAAGAATTGAACCCGGATTTTTGAACGCTCTCTAAAGGCTTGAGAGCGTCTACAAGTCCTTGTACCTGCTCCCTTGCAAGGGTAAGCCCGGTCAAGCCAGAAACACTCTGGCTGAATTTCTTCAAAGAGTTAGACAGTGCGCCAAGCCCAACACCGCCCTTGCTTACAGGAGCGGTAGCGGCTTTCAACCGTCTTAGAGACTCGGAAAGTGCGTCTATCCCGCCAACGGCAGATGTAGAATTAGATTGTATTTCAAGCTCTAACTGCTCGATTGTGGTAGACATAGTGCTCACTTCCCTTCAAACTTTTTATTGTGGCTTGCCATGAATCCTTCCATCAATTTCTTACCCTTGTTATAAACCCCCTTGGCGTGTTCCTCCTGTCGGAGTTCCACCTGCTTTTCGGTAAGCGCATAGGCTTCCGAAAGATACGGCACAGGCTTTGCGCCCTTCTTGGCGAAAGCGTGAAGAATAGGAGATACCCGGCACAGAGCGTCATAGAAATATGCACCTTGTAGCCACATTTCCTGATTTCTGCGATTCATTCTGAGTTCTTCTGCTTTGCGGTACGCCGCCACAAGCGTACAATCTTTATCCCAATACTGCTCCTCGGTCATGCCGAAGGACAGGTAATGGGGAAACAATTCGTTGAATTTTTCCGTGTAAGTGGAGAGGGGAGCAGTGGCAGAACTACCACCACTCCCCTCAGTGGAGGACAGCGATCCACTTACCAAGTCGCTGTCCAGTCCAAGTTTCCCTCGGATTCTTCTGGCTCCTCTACCAGAGTCAGAATTGGCTCGTTATACATTTCAGCGAGCTTGCCAATCAGGTCTTCTTTCTTGGTAAGTTTGGAATAGATGTTGTCAATGATGTCGCTCTTGACGAAACGATGATGGGCAAGGAACGCACCTGCGAACAGTGCGGGGAGAGTAGTCATAGGCTTCTCCGTAATGTCAGAAGCGATAAAGCCCTTCTTCTCCATTTCCGCAACTGTTCGGCGGGTAAATTCCAGTGTGTAATCCTTACCGTCATAAGTGAAATGCAACTGCTTTGCCATTTGTCTGTCCTCCTGTTAAATCTTGGTTATGCGTCCGCACCCACAGTGATAGGAGTGGACGGAGCAATGGTGATAGTCATGTCAACAACCTCGTTGACACCGCCGCCGACCGGGAATACGGAAAGCTGACCTCTGAACTCGAACTTACCGTCAGAGCCGGTGGGAGTGAGAGTGCCGCCCTCGCCGGTAGCACCAAACCAAACGGCGAACTCGATGTCCTGACCCTCAAGGGCTTTCAGCTTGGTAAAGTCCTCCTTGGTGTAGTTCGCAGTGAACTCAAGAGCGTCAAGAGACTGGACACCCGGAATATAGGTCTGCATATTATCAGACAGCGTGGTGGTTTCCAGCATTTCGGGTGCGCCGCCGAGGTCGGGAAATTCCTTGATGTCGATTAACTTCGTATAGGTGGAAGTGTCTTTCTTCATCAGGAAAATCTTGTAAGTAGAAATTGCCATGATTCTTTACCTCCTATAGATGGTTTTTTCCTTGGAAATCACAGCCCGGTATCGACCGAGCATACGATAAATGGTCGCATTGTCTTGATTGGGGACAGGCTCAAGCATGGTGCGGGTGAAGTTCAGCCCCATTAGGATTTCGTCTATAAAAGCGGCGATTTCCTTGCACTCGGCCTTTTTCCCTTTCGTGCGGTTGGAGTAGATATTCAGCTCATACATGACCGCCACATGGTTTTCCTTACCCTCTGCGGTCTGTGTGTTGCGGAAGGTAGCGTTGTCCACCTCCACGAGAGAAACACAGGGGAAGGACGGTGGCGTTTTCACATATTCGCCAGTCATGAAGATGTCCGGGTACTGTTCTCGCACCTGTGCCGACACTTCGTTGAAAATCTCGTTCTCCATGTCGATCATCCGAACACCTCCTTTGCAATCCCCGCAATTTCGTCACAGACGGTTTTCAGTGCGTTGTACATGGGCATGATAGCGGGTGTACCATGTGTCAGACGAAGCTCACTGTCTTCATAGAAGCCCCATGTCTGACGCTTGCCCATACCCTCGCCATACCCGCCGATGGTGAAACCAAGCTCAGAGCCTTTCGGGTGAGGGGAACTCCCGGCTGAACCGTTGTGATACACACCTGCGCCAAACTCCACCCAAACAGCGTCCTCGCCAGCGGCGATAACGATTGAGACATTCTCCCGTTCGTCAATGGAAACTTGTACCTCGGCTGTCTTTGCGCCGCCGCTCTCATTGGTGAGATCGTCCACAACAGCACCGTTAAACCCGCTCTGCGCAAGGTTCGCAATCCGTTCCGCAACTTTGGTGCGAAGAAGTTCCGTTTTACGGATAATCTCTTGCTTGTATTGCTCAAGCTCTTTGATAGCCCGGTCGATGTCCTTTTCTGACAGGCTGATACGAATGACCTTTTTACCCACTTACGCTCACCTTGCTTATCGCCAGCGACACCACATTGAGACTTTTAGCAACCTTTTTCACGATGTAATCATGGGGAGTAATAACCTCGTCCTTTTCATTCACCGCAAGATTGCCCTCCTCGTCCAGTTGTGGTGTGCGGTCAACCCAAAGCACAGCGTATTCGTCAATCGGGGGAGCGTCACCGTCCATGACGATCACCTTGTCATAGGACTCGTTTTCCCCAAACTGCCGGGTCTGTGTTTCTCCCTTTGCCGCCGAAATGTTGGCGAAAAACTCTGTAGGCTTGCCATGGTGAATGTCGTATTCGCCGGTCACATTTCCATAATCGTCTGTGATAGGAGTTTTACCCTCATACAGGGCATAGAAGAATCGGGCTTTATTTCTGCTCATACACTTCATCAAATCACCCCGCAATATGGAACGACCGCTTTCAGCATGGAGGAGGGGACATCACCGTTCTCATAACTCC